>Ga0316206_1001147_pt1 | contig 25923 bp, 28 predicted proteins | sample 6monthpyrite_MG_FD_204942 | JGI IMG/M metagenome (GOLD analysis project Ga0316206, IMG submission 204942) | Microbial mat bacterial communities from mineral coupon in-situ incubated in ocean water Damariscotta River, Maine, United States -... | ecosystem: Environmental > Aquatic > Marine >... | reverse complement strand
GTACATGGACGGCAAGATTGAGATCGACCCGATGATCACCCACAAGCTGACGCTGGATGAGATCAACTATGGGTTTGATTTGATGCACGAAGGCAAATCGATCCGGGCTGTTGTCGAGTTCTGAGGCCAAAAATCCAGTGCTGATCCGTCCGGCAAAACCTGCGGACGGGTCGGAGATTTGGTCAATCCTGCGCCCGATATTTCGCGCGGGCGACACCTATACGATTGACCGGCAGATATCCGAACCCGACGCGATCGCCTATTGGACGCAGGCCCGGTGCTATGTGGCCCAATTGGATGGCGTGGTGCTGGGGACATATTACCTGAAACCCAATCAGGCCGGCGGCGGCAGCCATGTCTGTAACTGCGGGTTTGCCACGTCCGTGGCGGCGCGGGGCAAAGGTGTGGCGCGCGCCATGCTGGACCACGCACTGGCAGAGGCGCTGCACGTCGGGTTTCGCGCGATGCAGTTCAATTTCGTGGTCGCCAGCAACATCCGGGCCGTCGATATCTGGAAGCGACGCGGGTTTGATGTGGTCGGGCGGCTGCCCGATGCTTTCAATCATCCGCAATTGGGCTATGTAGACGCGTTGGTAATGTACAAAACCTTGGTGGAGACCTGATGGCTGACCGTGACCGCCCGCTTTATGCCGTGTTGATTGACGCCGATAACATCCCGGCGCGTTTTGCAGGACCGATCCTGAAGGAAATCACCAGTTTCGGAGAGCCCGCTTTGCGGCGGGTCTATGGTGACTGGTCCAGCGGGCAATTGCGTGGCTGGACGGATACGGTGCGCGCGCACGGGCTGGTGGCGCATCAGGAAACCGCCAATACCAAGGGCAAGAACGCCAGCGATATCGGGCTGGTGATCGACGCGATGGATATCCTGCACACCGGGCGGTTTGACGGGTTCGTTCTGGTCAGTTCCGACAGTGATTTCACGGCACTGGCGAACCGCATCCGTGAGCAGGGGCTGGATGTGATCGGCATTGGCGAGGGCAAGGCACCCGAAAGCCTGCGCAACGTTTGCAACCGGTTCGTGTTGATCGAGAATATCGTGGACGAGCCAGAGCCTGCGGCGAAGGCCAGGCCGGGCGCCGCCCCGGTTACGGCCACGGGCAAGCGACCGGTGATCGACGCGGTGCCGCTGATCCTGAACGCGATGGATAAGATCGAACAGGAAGATGAATGGTATCCGCTGGGCCAGCTTGGCCAGTATATCATTGCTGACAACCCGGATTTCGATACCCGTACCTATGGCAAGCGCAAGCTGTCGGATCTGGTACAGGATCTGAAACGGTTCGAGACCCGGAAATCGGGCAACCAACTGCAGGTGCGGCGCGCCGACTAAGCCGCTTATTTCAGACGATTTAACAACTGGTCCCGGTCCTTCAGATAGGGCAGGCGGGATTGCATGGCGGTGACCTGTGTCATGTCGAGATCGGCCGAGATGATCTGGTCTCTGTCCCCGGCGCGGGCGGCATCGGTTCCGTCGGGCGCCACGATGCAACTGGCGCCGAGATAATGAATGCCGCCTTCGTGCCCGGCGTGATTGGCATAGGCGATGTAAACGCCGTTCTCAAAGGCGCGGGCGGGAAGCACGCGGTGCGCCACAACCGGCCAGCGGCTGCCAAGCGCGGTGGGCACCAGCAGCACCTGCGCACCTGCCAGGGCGGCGGCGCGCGTGGCCTCGGGGAATTCGACCTCATAACAGATCAGCAGGGCGAACCGGATGCCGTAAAGGTCGAACAACGCCAGACCTTGGCCGGGGGTGAAATGATCGGCCTCAAACCCCGGCGGCAGCACGGTTTTGCGATGATTGGCAAGGGATATGCCGTTGGGGCCGATGCACTGCACGGCGTTATAGGTGGCAGCCTCGGTTGCCTCTGGGTAGCCATAGGCGATGGCGGTTCCGGTGGCGCGCGCAATATTGGCGACGCGGGTGGCAGATGCGCCGTCGCGGGGTTCGGCGCGGTGTTGCAGTGCGTCGCCGATGGCGTAGCCCGACAGGAACAGTTCGGGGCACAGCAGCAGATCGGCATCGGCCTGCGTTGCGACATCAGCCAGACGGTCTAGCCGCTGGGCAGGGGTCTGATCGGTCAGATCGCTTTGATATATCGCCAGCCGCATCTGGCGTCGTCAGGCGCCGTAACGGGCCAGGAACATGTCCACGGCACCAAGGATCACCCGATCGATGTCGGCATCCGAGAAATCAACCTTGACCCCCATCATCATCTTGGTGTGCATCGAGGCTTTGCACAGTTCGATAAACTGGTCGGCGGCAAGGTCGATATCGTCGATTACCAGCTCTTTTGCGGTAATTCGGTCTTGCATATAGGCGATCAGCGCATTGCGCGCGATGGTGGGGCCGGAATTGTAAAAGGCACGCCCGATCTCGGGGAAACGTTCGCTTTCGGCGACGGCGATGCGATAGGTCTGGCGTCCGAAATCCGACAGGAAAAACCGCGCCATCTTGGACGCGGCATTGAACAGCACTTCCGTCGCCGGGCCGGACATCTGGATCTGCGCGATGGCGGCGTCGGCCTGACGCTGGCATTCCTGCTTGGCGACCTCCATGAACAACAGCCGTTTGTCAGGGACATAGCTGTACAGCGTCGCCTTGCTGACCTGCGCGGCGCGGGCGATGTCGTCGACGCTGGCGCCCTCAAAGCCGTCGGCCATGAACACCTGACGCGCGCCTTCCAGCACCTGATCGAACTTGCGCCCGCGTTTGATTTCCGCCGTCTGACCGTCCATTTCCACCCTGACATATCCCAGGCCCGTAACTTAAACTGGTCGGTTCAGGTCCGGCAAGGAAAACCATTTGCCGCAGCGAGGTTGCGCCGGGCGCGTGATAGGGTAGTTTAGAACCGTTCTAAACCAAGAGAAGCCATATGATCCCCGGAGTATCCAGCCGCCGCCGTTTTACCGATTTGTCCGAACAAGAGGTTCTGGCGCTGGCGATTTCGTCTGAAGAGGACGACGCGCGCATCTATCGCACCTATGCCGAGCGCCTGCGCAAAGAGTTTCCAGGCAGTTCGGTGGTTTTTGATGAAATGGCCGTCGAAGAAGATGAGCATCGCCGACGCTTGATCGAGATGCACAAAAAGCGGTTCGGCGATGTAATTCCGCTGATCCGGCGGGAACATGTGTCGGGGTTTTATGCCCGCCGTCCGGTCTGGTTGATCGAAAACCTTGGGCTGGAACGGATGCGCGATGAGGCAGAGGCGATGGAGCGCGGCGCCGAGGCGTTCTATCGCAAGGCCGCCGCCCGCACCAGCGATGCCGATACCCGCAAGCTGCTGGGTGATCTGGCCGCGGCAGAGGCTGGGCATAGTCATCGCGCCAATGGTCTGATGGAAACGCATCTGGATGACGACACCCGCGAATCCGAAGAACGCACCGCAAAGCGGAAATTTCTGCTGACCTGGGTGCAGCCGGGGTTGGCGGGGTTGATGGATGGGTCGGTCAGCACGTTGGCGCCGATCTTTGCCACCGCCTTCGCGACGCAGAACACGCATACGACGTTCCTTGTGGGTCTGGCGGCCAGCATCGGTGCGGGCATTTCGATGGGGTTCACCGAGGCCGCGTCGGATGACGGTGAATTATCCGGGCGTGGCAGCCCGTGGAAACGGGGCTTTGCGGCGGGGATCATGACCACGCTGGGGGGGCTTGGCCATGCGTTGCCCTATCTGATCCCGGATTTCTGGACCGCGACGATACTGGCCTTTGTTGTGGTGTTTATCGAATTGTGGGCGATTGTCTGGATACAGAACAGGTTCATGGATACGCCGTTTTTGCGCGCTACATTCCAGGTGGTTCTGGGCGGTGCGTTGGTGTTTGCCGCCGGGGCGATTATTGGTGCGGGTTAGGCGTCAGCGCGCGTCCAGGTAAAGTTTAACAGCGTCCTGAACATGGCGAAACCGGTCGCCGCCCAGATGCTTGCCGCCATACCAGCGGGTCACCACGACAAGTTCGTTTTGCAGCCCGGCACGTTGCAGCATCCGCACGATCACCATGCCTGCACCGGATTCGCCGTCATCGTTTTTCAGCGGGCCGGATTCTGTCAGCAGCGCCCAGCTGTGATGCGTGGCGCGGGCGAATTTCTTGCGCCGCTTCAGCGTTTTGACAAAGGCCTTTGCGTCCTCATCGGTCGCACAGGGCCCGCCGGAAACCGCATAGCGCGAGCCACGGTCGCTGATGATGTTTTCAAGAACCAGCATGGCGCAGGGGTAGGCGCGATTGCCGGGCGTTTCAAGCCGCCCGGCGGGTCAGGTGCGGATGCGCAGCGCGTTGCTGATATCTGTCAGCGCCTCTGACTGGTGGGTGTTCAGCGCCCCGCTGGCCGGTTGTAATGTGGTGTTGATGATCCCCAGCAGGGGCGTGACGGCGCCGGTGCCCGACAGGCGATACAGCTTGCGCGACAGCCGTGTCACCGCAGCACCCGGCGTGCCGCATTGTTCGACCATCCAGCGGCCGAACACAGCCAGTTCCTCGGCGCTGTCCGACGTCAGACCAAGCTGTTGGGCCAGGGCGATTGTCAGGCGATTGCGCAGGTCCTGGGTTGGCAGGCCTTCAAGTTCGACAAAGGCGGCGGCGATGCCGGCCACGGCGACCTTTGGGTCGGTGATGGATTCGACGGGATGCAAATTGGATTTCTGCCTAAACCGAAAACGGCGCGTGGCAAGGCCGACATCGCCGACAACATTCGCCAGATCGGACGCGGCGCGCGCGGCGCCACGGGTGCGCATGTAAATGGTATAGGCCGTGGCAAGAATGCCGAAGACTGCAATGACGATGGGCATAATCCGGTCCTCCAGTTCAATTCATGCCTGTAGGTCGGTGGCCTGCGGCAAAAGGTTCAAGATATGTCTGGGAAAACTGGAATACGTGGTGCTGGCCGCGCCAGCGAACAGGTTGGGAAGTGGGTTCGGTATCTGGGGTCAGGGGCGTTCGAGGAATTCGAACAGTGTTTCCATCAGTTGCTGCCAGGCGGGTTCGGACGGCAGGACATAGTGATTGGCGCTTTCCAGAACCACAAGTTCGGCATTGATGATGCCCCCGGCCATTTTGCGCGCCTCTGACAGGGGATGAACCCCATCGTCGCGGGAATGCAGGACCAATGTTGGCGCGCTGACCCGTCCAAGGCACTCCGCAGTTGACGCATTATTCATCCCATCACGGGCGATGATTTCGGATTCTACAGTGGCGGAGGCCTGAAAGTTTCGGGCAAACTGGCGCAGGGTTTCGCTGTCCGCGTCTGGCATATAGGCCATCATTGCTGCTGCAACATACGGCAATTTCTCCTTCCCCCAGCCTTCGCGCATCAGCCCCAGCAGCGTGTCAGGTGGCGCGTTCCCCGCCGGGCGGTCGCGGACCATACGACCGTCGACATAACCACACTGGATCACCAGTTTAGACACGCGTTCGGGGTATCTGGCGGCAAAGTTCACCGCCGGGAGGGACCCGCCGGATGTTCCCATCAGAGCGAAATGGTTCAGCCCAAGCGCATCGGCGACACGACCGATATCATCGGCAAGTTGGTCGATGCTCCAGTTGTCGTTACGCGGTTCTGACAGGCCCGAGCCACGCATGTCGAACCGCACCAGCGTCAGACGCTGCATCATCTTGTCAAAGAAGGCGCGCTCGGTCGGTTCGTTCCAGTCAAGTTCCAGATGGGTTGGAAAATGCGCAATCCGGATCAGTGCTGGGCCCGCGCCATGCGCCGCATAGGCCAGTTTCGCGCCGTCGGTTGCAGTCGCATAGCGGATCGTCAGTTTCGCGTCGGGTTGCCCGATTGGCGCCTTGTCTTGACCGCCGGTCGTGACCCCGGCCACAAATTGTAACCCACGCCGTGAAATGGTGCGGATGATCGCCTGGCGTTTGCCATCATCGCCCACCGCCTTGCGCGCGGCGGCAATCCGGGCGCTGATGGCAGAGTCCGATACGATCCGTCCCTGCCAGACGCGGGCAATCATCTCATCCAGAGTTACAAGGTTGCCCGCATTCTCGACCAGCAGGCACAGCAGATCAAAGACCTGTGGTTCAACCTTTTGCTCCTGCCCGTCGCGGGTCAGGCGGTGGGTGTCGGTATCAATACTGCAATCGCAAAAGGCATAACGCATGTCCCACATGAACGGGCAAATCCGGCATTAGGCAAGGATTTAGTGGGGCGGGCGGTGAAATCTAAGGGAAATCACAGGGGTTTGGCAGGCTGTCCCTCAAGCGCGGATTATCTGGCCGTGACAGGGTTGTTGCAAGCTGAACAAGGAGAACCCCGATGAACCTGCTGAATGATACCGCCCTGCTGAAACATCACCGCGTCGACTATGGCCCCAAGGTTGACCGCGACTCTGTCGGCCCGCGCCGCCCACGTTCAGTTGCCACCTGGGCGGTTCTGGCACTTGTCCCGCTGGCCGTGATCATGACCGCTCTGGCTGTCTAGGCCCGCCATAACTAGGGCCGTGACTGTCACAGAGGCATTTCGCCCGTCCGCGTAGGATGCTAAGGCGGATTCATGGTCGAGATCCTTCTGCAAACCCTTCCGTTTTTCCTGTTGATCGGCGTTGGTTATCTGGCGGCGGCGACCAAATTCTTTTCACCAGAGGCAACGGCGGCGCTGACGCGGTTTGTGTTTTACTTTGCGCTGTCGGCGATGCTGTTTCGGTTTTCGGCCAACCTCAAATTCGGCGAGGTGTTCAACGCGCGGTTCATCCTCGTCTACCTTTGGGCGACGGGATTTGTATATCTGATCGCCAATGCGGTGGCGCTGTGGCGCGGCTTGCCGATTGCCGAAGGCGCGGTCGAGGCGCAATGCGGCGTGATCGGCAATATCGGTTTTCTGGGCATCCCGATGCTGGCGCTGATCATGGGCGAGGCGGCGGTTGGCTATATCATGATGATGCTGGCGGTGGACCTGTTGGTCTTTGGCTCGTTGATCGTGATCTTGGTGACCGGCAGCCGCGGCGACCCGGATGGGCCGGGGGTGTTGTGGACCGTCACCAAGGGACTGGTGACCAATCCGATGCTGGTTTCGGTTGCGCTGGGGTTCAGCTGGTCGGCGCTGGAATGGCCGATTCCGCAGCCGATCAACGAATTCCTGCGGTTTCTGGGGGATGCGGCGACGCCCGGTGCGCTGTTCGCCATCGGCGCGTCGTTGGCCAGCAAATCGGCCGAGCGGCTGGTGGTGGCGGGCTGGTTGAGTTTTGTGAAACTGGTGCTGCATCCGCTGGCCATCGCGGTGGCAGCATTGGTGGTCTGGCCGATAGAACCCTACGGCGCGGCGGTGATGATCGCCAGTGCGTCGCTGCCCACGGCGGGCAACATTTACATGCTGGCGCAGCATTACGGTGTCGCGCCGCACCGGGTGTCGGCGACGATCTTGGTGTCGACTGCGGCCTCTATCGTGACGGTGTCGCTGGTGCTGGCCTGGCTTGCCGAACGGATCGCCTTCCAGTAGCCCATGGGGAAACGTTTATCAGGAGAGACGATGATGGAAACCGTATCCGAGAACGCCTGTTTCGGCGGTGTGCAGGGGGTTTATTCCCACGCGTCCAAGGCCACCGGCACCGACATGACATTCGGGCTGTTCCTGCCCGCCGAGGCGAAATGGGGCGAGGTTCCGGTGCTTTGGTATCTGTCGGGGCTGACCTGCACCCATGAAAACGCCATGGTCAAAGCGGGCGCGCAGGCGTGGGCGGCGCAGGCGGGCATTGCGCTGGTGTTTCCAGATACATCGCCGCGTGGCGAAGGTGTGGCCGATGATGAGGCCTATGATTTGGGCCAGGGTGCGGGGTTTTATGTGAACGCCACGCAGGCACCCTGGGCACCACATTTCAAGATGTGGGATTACGTCACCGAGGATCTGCCGGGGCTGATTTTCGGTGAATTCGCCTGTGACGCCTCGCGGCAGGGCATCACCGGGCATTCGATGGGGGGCCATGGCGCGCTGACCATCGCGATGACGCTGCCTGACCGGTTCGCCAGCGTTTCGGCGTTTTCGCCAATCTGCAACCCGACGGGCAGCGATTGGGGCCGCAAACAGCTAAGTGCTTATCTGGGCGCGGATGAGGGTGCATGGGCGGCGCATGATGCCAGCCTGTTGATGGCGGCGCAGGGCTTTGACGGGCCGATGCTGATCGACACCGGCACCAAGGACCAGTTCATCGACCTGCTGCGCCCCGAGAGTCTGGCCAATGCTATCGCCACCCGTCGCCAGCAGGCGGAATTCCGGATGCAGCCGGGTTATGACCACAGCTATTTCTTTGTCTCCAGTTTCATGGAGGACCACATTGCGTTCCATGCCGAAGCGATGAGCGCGTGATCTATGTCGATGCCGATGCCTGCCCGGTAAAGGATGAGGTCGCGCGTGTGGCGACGCGGGCCGGCGTGAAGGTGGCGATGGTGTGCAATGGCGGGCTGCGGCCCAGCCAGAACCCACTGGTTGAGATGGTATTTGTGCCCGACGGCCCGGATGTGGCCGACATGTGGATCGCCGAGCGGGCCGGGGCGGGCGATGTGGTGATTACGGGTGACATCCCGCTGGCGGCGAAATGCGTCGCGGCGGGGGCTCAGGTGCTGAAACACAATGGCGAGGCGCTGACGTCGGGCAATATCGGCAATGTGCTGGCGATGCGCGATTTGATGACCGATCTGCGGGCCGCTGATCCGTTTCGCCAAGGCGGCGGCAAAGGGTTTTCCAGGGCAGACCGGTCGCGTTTTCTGGCGGCGCTGGATCTGGCGCTGCGCCGCGCGACGGGCTGAAAATGTCGATATGAAACCGGGCGCATCCGCGTTAAGAATTGGCTGACGCAAAGCGGAGTTTGCCAAAAATGCCAATAGATGCAGTGGTTTTCGACATTGGAAACGTGTTGGTGGAATGGCACCCGGCGCGACCATTCGACCGGGTGATGGGGCAGGCGCGGCGCGAAGCGCTGTTTGCGCGGGTCGATTTTGCCGCGATGAACGAGCGGTCCGATCTAGGTGAAGACCTTGGGGATCTGATCGCGGAACTGGTGGCGCAACATCCCGAAGATCGCGACGACATCCTGCTGTGGCAAAAACTTTGGCTGGAAATGCTGGCGCCTGATCTGCCACGCTCTGCCAGACTGCTGCGGGTGCTGCGCACGCGGGGCATGCCGGTGTTTGCGCTGTCGAATTTCGGTGTGCCGACCCTGGTTCTGGCCGATCAGCGCTATCCGGTTCTGACCGAATTCGACACGCGCTTTATCTCTGGTGAATTGCGCCTGGCCAAGCCCGATCCGGCGATTTACGCCCATGTCGAGGCCGAAACCGGTGTCGCGCCCGAGCGGCTGTTGTTTATCGACGATAGGCCCGAAAACATCGCCGCCGCCCAGGCGCGAGGCTGGCAGGGCCATTTGTTCGAGACCGAGGCAGGTCTGGCAAACCGGCTGGTGGCCGAGGGGCTGCTGAGCGCGGAAGACGCGGCATGAGCGTGCCGGTCATCCCCTTTGCCGAAGGTCAGGCGCGGCTGGACTGGATGGCGCTGACACAGGCGCTGGAAGATGGCCACAAGATGCCGCGCGCCGAGATTGGCGACACGTTTCTGCGGCGCGGGCCGGATACGTTGCTTAGCCGCTCTGCCTGGATTGATGGCATGGGGCTGGCGGTGAAATCGGCGACGATCTTTCCGGGAAATGCGGCGCACGGCCAGCCATCGATCAATGGCGGGGTCACGCTGTATTCTGATGCGGATGGCCTGTTAGAGGCGATCATCGATTTCCATCTGGTGACCAAGTGGAAGACCGCTGGCGATAGCCTGCTGGGCGCGCTGAAACTGGCGCGGCGCGACAGTCGGCGCATCCTGATCGTCGGGGCCGGAACGGTGGGTCATTCGCTGCGCGAGGCCTATGGCGCGGGCTTTCCGGGGGCTGACTTCACCATCTGGAATCGTTCAGTCGACAAGGCGCGGGCCTTTGCGGCCAGCCATCCGGGCATGCAGGTGGCCGAGGATCTGGAAACGGCCGTGAAGACCGCCGATATCGTCACTTGCGCCACGATGACCAGCACGCCGATTCTACGTGGAGAGTGGCTGCAACCCGGGCAGCATATTGACCTGATCGGGGCCTACCGCGCCGACATGCGCGAGGCGGATGATCTGGCGATGCAGCGGGCGCAGGTGTTTGTCGATAGCCGCGACACGACCATTGGCCACATCGGCGAAATCAAGGACCCGCTGGAAAGTGGCGCGATTACCAAGGCGGATATTCTGGCCGATTATTACGATCTGGGGGCGGGGGCCTTCCGGCGCGGCAGCGATGACGAGATCACGCTGTTCAAGAACGGCGGCGGCGCGCATCTGGATCTGATGACCAGCCGGTACATCCTTAGCGCGTGGACGGGCGGATGATCTGGGTTTTTCTGATCGTCCTGGCGGCCGTTTTCGCAGCACCATTTGTGATCGAGCGGCTGAAACCGGAAATGGGGCCAGATGCGCGCACGCTGGCGCCGGGGCAGTTTGCGACCCTGTCTGATGGGCTGACCCACTATCAGTGGCGCGGGCCGCAGGACGGCCCTGTGCTGGTCTGCATTCATGGGCTGACGACCCCAAGTTACGTCTATGACGCATTGGCGCCCAGCCTGGCAGAGGCCGGGTTTCGGGTGCTGACCTATGATTTGTTCGGGCGCGGGTTCAGTGACCGCCCAAAAGGCGCGCAGACCCGTGATTTCTTTGTCCGGCAGTTGGATGAGTTGTTGCAGGATCAGGCAGTCAGCGGGCCGGTGACCTTGCTGGGCTATTCGATGGGCGGCAGCATCGCAACGGTCTTTGCGGCTGCCCATCCAGAGCGGGTACATGCACTGTTGCTGCTGGCCCCGGCGGGGATGCTGCACAATCCGGGCAAACTGGCTGATTGGGCGCAAAAGCTGCCGGTGATTGGTGATTGGCTGTTTCTGGCGCTGGCGGCGCGGTTCCTGCATCAGGGTGCATTGGCGCAGCCCGGCCCACCAGAAGCTGTCACCATCATCGCCGAGCGGCAGGCGCTGGAAAACGGGTTTCGTGGCTATCTGCCAGCGGTGCTGTCCAGCCAGCGCGGGCTGCTGGCCGAAACGCTAGAGGAAGATCACCGCGATCTGGCAGAGTTGGGCGTGCCGGTGGCCGCGATCTGGGGCGAGGCCGACACGGTGATCCCGATTGCCGCGCTGGGCCGGTTGACCGAATGGAACCGCGCGGCGCGTCAGGCGGTGATACCGGGCGCCCAGCACGGGCTGGCCTTTACCCACCCGGCAGAAGTGCTGGACGTGATCGCCAGCGCGCTGGATCCTTGACGGCGGTCAGGCGGCGCTGCGGGCGTTCAGTGGGATTTCCTTGACCGGCAGATGCACGATAGCGCTGAACGCGCCGATGCCGACTCCGACCCACCAGACGGCGGTATAATCGCCATAGGCGTCATACATTCGCCCGCCCAGCCAGACCCCCAGGAATGACCCAAGCTGGTGGCTGAAAAAGATGATGCCATACAGTGTGCCCATATAACGCAGCCCATAAATATGTGCGACCAGCCCGCTGGTCAGCGGCACGGTGGCCAGCCACAATGACCCCATCGCGACGGAAAACAGCACCACGGTTGTTGGTGTGATCGGGAACAGGATGAACAGCGCGGCAAAGATGGTGCGGCCCGTGTAAATGCCCGCCAGCAGATATTTCTTGGAATACCTGTTGCCCAGCCAGCCCGCCGTCAGCGTGCCGACGATATTCGCCAGCCCGATGATCGAAATCGCCACCGCCCCCAGCGCCGAGGTGCTGGCGATGCCCATCGAGGCCAAGGTGCCTGAGGGGTCGATTGCCCCAGACATCTCGGTGATCAGGGCAGGGAAATGCGCGGTGACAAAGCTAAGCTGATAGCCGCAGGAAAAGAAGCCAACAAAGATCAGCGAAAAAGACGGGTCTTTGAACGCCTTCATCAGGATCGTGCCCATCGATTCCTCTAGCTCGGCCTTGGTGGCGGTCGCCGGGGATTTCAGCATCGGCAGGAACAGCATCGCCGACAAGACCATGCCGGCAAAGACCACGAAGACCGACTGCCAGGGCATGAAGGTCAGTAAATACTGCGCCAGCGGCGGGCCCAGCACCTGCCCGCCTGACCCGGCCGCCGTCACGATGGCCAGCGACATAGAGCGATTCTTGTCACTTGACGCGCGGCCCACGACGGCCAGCAACACGCCAAACCCGGTGCCCGCGATGCCAAAGCCCACCAGCACCTCTAGCGCCCAATGCTGCGCCGGGGTGTAGGCGTAAGATGACAGGAACAGCCCCAGTCCATAGGTCAGCGCGCCCAGCACCAACGCCCGGCGGTCGCCGAATTTTTCGGCCATGGCGCCAAATAATGGCTGCCCGAAGCCCCAGGCGAGGTTCTGAATGGCAATTGCCATCGAGAAATCAGAGCGCAGCCAGCCGAATTCCTCGGCAATCGGGATCTGGAACAGGCCAAAAGAAGCCCGGATCGAAAAGCTGATCAGGATGATCATGCAGCCCGCCAACAGGATCGGCGTGAAAAGCGGAGCGCGCGTTTGGGGCATATTTCAGTCCTTGCGGGGGCGGTTGGGCGACGGTGCTGCAATTCGCCAGCATCGTCAAATCGAATATTATGACGTGCCACATCACCTTTTCTTATTGGTCGTGGCGTTTTATGCCGGGGCCATGGGTGAACCGATGCAGGCAATATATGACCGGCTGGTCGAGGCGGCTGAGATTACCGCCGATCCGGCGCAGCATGCAGTGCTGCCGGTACTGGAGGAAATCCGGCTGTTCTTTGAGGCCGAGCCTGAAAAGAAGGGCCTGTTGGCCGGTCTGTTCGCCAAGCCGCCAGAGCCGCCGAAGGGCGCGTATCTTTGGGGCGGGGTCGGGCGCGGCAAATCGTTCCTGATGGATTTGTTTTTTGACGCGGTGCCTGGTGAGGCCAAGCGCCGGGTGCATTTCCACGCTTTCATGCAGGAAATCCACAGCGGCATGCACGCCGCCCGTCAGCGCGGGATCGAAGATGTCTTGCGTCCCGTCGCCGAGGCCGTGGCCGCCGAGGCGCGGTTGTTGTGTTTTGACGAAATGCAGATCAGCGATATCACCGATGCGATGATTGTGGGGCGGCTGTTTCAGGCGCTGTTTGCGGCTGGGGTTGTGGTTGTGACCACCTCAAATCGGGTGCCGGATGATCTGTACAAGGACGGGTTGAACCGCGGGCTGTTTCTGCCGTTCATCGAGCAGATCAAGGCGCGGATGGTGGTGCATCATCTGGAATCGCCCACCGATTACCGCCAGCACCGGCTGGAGGGCGCCGATGTTTTCTTTACCCCGGTGGATTCGGTTGCGCGTGCCACGATTGACCGGTTGTGGATCGACCTGACGGGGGGTGTCTGGGCACCTTTGACGCTGATCGTAAAGGGCCGCGAGGTGGTGTTGCCGGGGTTTCAGAACGGCGTCGCGCGAGTACCATTCTGGGAGCTATGCGGCCGCGCGCTGGGCCCGGCAGATTATCTGGCGGTGGCAGAGGCGGTGCGGGTGCTGATCATCGAGGAAATTCCACGCCTCAGCCGGTCGAATTTCAACGAGGCCAAGCGGTTCGTGACCTTGATAGATGCGCTATACGAGGCGCGTGTGCAGGTGATTGCCAGTGCGGCGGATATTCCCGAACGTTTGTATATCGAAGGCGAAGGTTTGTTTGAATTCGAACGCACCGCCAGCCGCTTGCGCGAGATGCAAAGCCAGGGCTGGGGCAAAGATTGAGGCGATGCGGGTCTTTGTGGCGATAGACATGCCGGACCATGCGCGCGACGCGCTGGAACGGTTGCAGGATGATCTGCCGGTGGGGCGGCTAATGGCGCCGGACACCTTTCATCTGACCTTGGCGTTTCTGGGCGAACACCCCGAACCAGTGGTCGCAGAGGTCCATGAGGCGTTGTGTGATATCAGCGCGGCACCCTTTCCGATAAGGTTGCACGGGGTCGATGTGTTTGGTGGCAGTTCGCCAAAGCTGCTGTGGGCGGGGGTCGACAAACACCCGGCACTGGCAGATTTGCGGGAAAGGGTGCGCCGGGCAGTTATCGGTACCGGCGTAGAGCTATCGCGCGAACGGTTCCGCCCCCATGTAACGCTGGCGCGGTTCAGCGGGCGGATGCAGGGGGATGAGGCCGAAAAGCTGCGCGGATTTCTGGCGTTTCATGCGGGCTTTGCGCTGGAACCGTTTATCGCGGATCGCTTTACGCTATATCGATCTGTCCTGCACTCTCGCGGGGCAATGCATGAGGTTCTGGCCGAGTATCAGATCAACGGATCATAGGCCCATTGCAATAGCGCCTGCCGTTGGCGCGGGCGGCAAAAGATGTCTCGGGGATAACAATTGGCGCGGATCTGGCCCGCGTGGCGGGCAAATCCCCGCCATCGTTTGATTTGCAGGCGGTCGAGGTCGGGAATTCTGCGGCCCAGATGATAGCGACAGTACCATTGGAACCAGCCACGTGGGTCGGGGGGATGTATCCAGCCCTTTTCACGCCAGGTGCGAAGGGGTTGGCGGCTTTTGACGCCGAAATAGTTTAGCGAGACATTGGGGGTGGTGCTGATTTTCGCGGTTTTGAACCAGTCGGATGGGAATTCACCGGTACAGTCGTTCATATACCGCCCTTCGAACACACCCATTTCCAGCATCTGTTTTGGGGTATGATACGGTTGAAAATCCAAGGCGAAATCGGCGCCGGGGGGGGCGGATAGCAGATAGCTATAGTCAGTTTGCATCCGGTCGTTGACAGTGATGGTTTTGGTCATGATCTGACTCTGTTTTGGCCCAGACGGATATGCGACATGGCCCAACGGTCAGCCGTTTTCGCGCAAGACCTCTCCGGCAAAGTAAAGCGAGCCGCAGATCAGGATACGCGCGGTCGGATCACTGGCGACAATGGCACTGACGGCGGCGTCGAACGTATCGGCCTGTTGCGCGGTGATGCCCTCGGCCCGCGCGGCGGCGACGGTGTCAGCGGCGGGCAGTGTGGCGGATTGGCCGGGAATTGACACGCCATGCAACGATTGGGCCAGCCCGGCGAGTGGCCGCAGGTAGCCGCCGATATCTTTAGTGTTCAGCATACCGACCACCATATGCAGGGCGCGCGGCGGCAGGCTGGTCATCAGGCTGGCCAAAGCCTGCCCCGCCGACGGGTTATGGCCGCCGTCAAGGTACAGTTCGGCATCGGGTGCGGCCGCAACCAGCGGGCCTTTGGTCAGGCGCTGCATACGGGCTGGCCAGGTGACATTGCTCATCGCGGCCTCGCAGGCGGCGTCGTCAAAGCCCAGGGCACGTAACCCGGCCAGGGCCATACCTGCGTTTTCAATCTGATGCGTGCCTTTCAGCGCGGGAAGCGGCAGGTCAAGCAGGCCAGTTTCGTCCTGAAACACCAACCGACCGCGTTCTTCCCAGACATGCCAATGTTGCCCCTGTGCCAATAGCGGCGCACCAACGCGGGCGGCCTGAGCCTCGATCACCTCTAGCGCGGCGTCGTCCTGTTTGCCGACGATACACGTCACGCCGCGTTTCAGGATTCCAGCCTTCTCGCCTGCGATTTCCAACAATGTGTCGCCAAGGAATTGCTGGTGGTCGATGGACACAGGCGTGATCACCGACAGCGCTGGTGTGTCGATGACATTGGTGGCATCCAGCCGCCCGCCAAGGCCGACTTCTAGCAAGGTGTAATCCGCCGGGGTACGGGCAAAAGCCAGCAGGGCGGCACAGGTGGTGATTTCGAAATATGTGATGCTTTCGCCGTCATTGGCTGCATCGCATTCATCGAGAATTACGGATAGCGCAGGTTCGGAAATCAACGCGCCGGCCAGCCGGATACGTTCATGGAACCGCACCAGATGCGGCGAGGTATAGGCGTGTACCGCCTTGCCTGCGCCCTCAATTCCGGCGCGCAGCATCGCCTGGGTCGAGCCTTTGCCGTTGGTGCCCGCGATATGGATCACCGGGGGCAGACGGTCCTGGGGATCGCCCAGCGCGTGCAGCAACCGCCACATCCGGTCAAGCGTCAGGTCGATGATTTTAGGATGCAGCGACATCATCCGGTCAAGGATGATGTCAGAGGACTGAGTGGTCACGTTTTGTCGGTCCCGGCAGGGTCTGGGTCTGCGACCGGCTGGGCAACAGGTTCAGCGGGCGTGTCGCTGTCGGGCGCATCGGGCGTGGGCGCGGGCAGATCACCTTTGACCGCAGGGGTCAGGCCCAGCAGCATGCGGGTGATTGTGATCAGCTCTTCGCGCATGTCTTTGCGATGCGTCACCCGATCCAGCATGCCATGGTCCAGCAGGTATTCGGCGCGCTGAAAGCCCTCTGGCAGTTTTTCGCCAATGGTTTGTTCGATCACGCGCGACCCGGCAAAGCAGATTTGCGCGTTGGGTTCGGCGATATGCACGTCGCCCAGCATCGCGTAACTGGCGGTGACGCCACCGGTTGTGGGGTGGGTTAGCACGACGATATAAGGCAGACCGGCCTCTTTCAGCATCTCGACCGCCACTGTGGTGCGCGGCATCTGCATCAGGCTAAGAATGCCCTCTTGCATACGGGCGCCGCCAGCGGCAGAGAACAGGATCAGCGGCAGTTTCGCCTGTACCGCGCGTTTGGCGGCGGCGATGATGGCGTTGCCGACATACATCCCCATCGAACCGCCCATAAAGCCGAAATCCTGCGCGACGGCCACGATGGGCGTGCGCCCGATTTCACCCTGCGCGACAAGAATCGCCTCTGGCTCTCCGGTCTTTTTCTGCGCGGCTTTCATCCGGTCGGGGTATTTCTTTTGATCGCGGAATTGCAACGGGTCGGCGATGGGTTCGGGCACCGAAATCTCTGCGAATGCGCCGCCGTCGAACAGCGCGGCAAAGCGGGCACGCGGTGTGATGCCCATGTGGTGGTCACAACTGGCGCAAACGTTCAGATTGTCGCTAAGCTCGCGGTGAAACAGCATGGTCCCGCATTCGGGGCATTTGGTCCACAAATTCTCGGGCACCTCGCGGCGCGAAAACAACGAGTTGATCTTTGGGCGGACGTAGTTGGAAATCCAGTTCATCGCGTGCGGGCGCCTTTATTGCCGTGTTGCTGTCAGATAAGCGGCGCCCGTGCGAAATGCAATCAGCGCTGTAATATGCGACGCAGCAAAAACCAGGCGATGAGCAGCGCGGCCATGTCTGTGACGATCAGTCCGGTCATCACCGGGTCGTCCGCACTATAGGGCGTGGTGAACAGCGCCAGGCCGGGGATGGTGCCCTTGACGGCAACGATCATCAGCGCGGCAATGTTATTGGCGAAATGAAAGCCCCAGGCGGCGCCAAGACTGCCAGTGCGTGCGGTCAGATCGGCGGCGGTCAGTCCGAACAGGGTGGTTGCCGCGACAACGAACCAAAGATTTCCGCCAGCGGAATCCGGGTCATAATGCGCTAAGCCGAACAGCAGGCTGGGCAGGACCAGCCACATCAGAGGAGAGCGGAACCGCGCCGCGAGTTGTTGCTGCAGATAACCGCGAAACACCAGCTCTTCGGCGCCGGTCTGGATGGCGACTCCCAGCAGGCTGAGCGGCAGCAACAGCAGCCACAGTTTCGGGTCCACCTGCGGGATTGCGTCGAATCGGATTATCCAAAGGCCGATCGACACTGCGTAGACCAGTCCGACGACGCCAGCCGCGATGACAAAGTCGTGCAGCACCACGGGTGCGCGGCCAAATAGCGTGCCGATGGGGCGCTGGTGGATAAAGCGCGCCGCCACCATCACCCCAAACACCATCCCAAGAAAGGTCGATAGCAAAACATAGGTATGCCTCGGCGAGGTGGCATTTTGCACATCGCGCATCCATCCGGCGGACTGGTCGGGGCCGGCCAACCACCAATAACCCGTCAGCACCAGCGCCGACCACAGCGCGTAGATCAGTGCGGCAAGGGCAAGCCCCAGCGCCAGCCGCCACAGGCTGATGTGGCTGCGGGCCGGGGCCACAAAAGATTCGAACGGGGGGCGATGGCGCGGCGACATGGGGCGCAAACTAGACGGCGGGCCGGGGGGGTTCAATCCACACAATAAGATTGCCTGCAGGCACGCACCCGCAAATGCCGTTGAACAGCCAAGCCACATTCAGTCATCCCGGGCGATCCGCTGTTTGGTTTGCTTGTGTCCCCGCCCGTGCTCGCATATTGCATCCCTCAACAGCGTTTTCGGGGAGACTTGCCATGCTTAAGGGAAAATTCGATAAATCGCGGCTGCCCAGCCGTCATGTAACCGAGGGCCCGTCGCGCGCGCCGCACCGGTCCTATTATTATGCGATGGGCATGACCGAGGAAGAGATCCATCAGCCGCTGGTCGCCGTTGCGACCTGCTGGAACGAGGCCGCGCCCTGTAACATCGCGCTGAGCCGTCAGGCGCAGGCGGTGAAGATGGGCGTGAAAGCGTCCAGTGGCACACCGCGCGAATTCACCACCATCACCGTCACCGACGGCATTGCGATGGGCCATGAGGGCATGCGCAGTTCGCTTGCCAGCCGCGAGGCAATTGCCGACACGGTCGAGCTGACGATACGCGGCCATTGCTATGACGCACTGGTGGGTCTGGCGGGCTGTGACAAGTCGCTGCCGGGGATGATGATGGCGATGATCCGCCTGAACGTGCCGTCGGTGTTCCTGTATGGCGGGTCGATCCTGCCGGGCAGAGCACCCAAAATCGACGAGGTTCCTGCGGAATACGTGGATCGTGACCTGACCGTTCAGGATATGTTCGAGGCTGTCGGTCTTCACCAGAATGGCGGCCTGTCGGATGCAGCACTTGATGTGCTGGAACGGGTGGCTTGCCCCTCGGCTGGGGCGTGCGGTGGTCAGTTTACCGCCAACACCATGGCCTGTGTGTCCGAGGCGATTGGCCTGGCGCTGATGAATTCGTCTGGTGCGCCTGCACCTTACGAATCGCGTGACGCCTATGGCGAGGCGTCGGGCGCTGCCGTGATGATGCTGCTGGAAAAGAACATCCGCGCGCGTGACGTGGTGACCCGGCAATCGCTGGAAAATGCCGCCCGTGTGGTGGCTTGTACCGGTGGCTCGACCAATGCCGGTCTGCACCTGCCCGCAATGGCCCATGAGGCCGGGATTGATTTTTACCTGGATGATGTCTGCGAAATTTTCCGCGACACGCCCTATTTCGTCGATCTGAAACCCGGCGGTGCCTATGTGGCCAAGGACCTCTACGAGGCCGGTGGCGTGCCAGTCGTGATGAAAGAGCTACGCAAGGCAGGGCTGCTGCATGAAGATTGCATAACGGCCGATGGCTGCAGCATCGGCGAGTCGCTGGACAAGATCACGCGCGAAGCCGACGGCAAGGTGATCTATCCGATCGACGCGCCGCTGACCCGGACCGGTGGTGTGGTTGGCCTAAAGGGCAATCTGGCCCCCGAAGGCGCGATTGTGAAAGTTGCAGGCATCCCGACGCAAAATCAGGTCTTCACCGGCCCGGCCCGGGTGTTCGAATGCGAGCAGGACGCGTTTGAGGCGGTGCAGAACCGCACCTATGCCGAGGGCGACGTGTTTGTGATCCGCAACGAAGGCCCGGCTGGTGGGCCCGGCATGCGAGAGATGCTGGCAACGACGGCGGCGCTGTCGGGGCAAGGCATGGGCAAAAAGATCGCTTTGATCACCGATGGTCGCTTTTCGGGCGCAACCCGCGGCTTTTGCGTGGGTCATGTCGGGCCAGAGGCCTATCACGGTGGCCCGATTGCCTTGTTGAAAGAGGGCGACACGATCACCATCGACGCGGTAAAGGGTGAGATCTCGGTCGACCTGACGGATGACGAACTGGCGGCCCGCAAGGCAAACTGGGCCGGTCCGCGCGAAACAATCTATGAAAGCGGCGCGCTGTGGAAATACGCGCAGCTTGTGGGCGAGACCTATAAAGGCGCGGTCACCCACCCTGGCGGAAAAGCCGAACGCCATGTCTATATGGACCTGTAAGCGGGTTGTCGCAGCGCCCTTCGCGGCGCTGCTGTTGACGGGGTGCCTTGCGATACCTGAAACGGGTGCGGCACCCCGGTTGGGATTGTCGCGCACGGCGCCGAAAACGGTCTCGGTGGCCCGGGGCGACGTCGTTATTGGCGGCCCGCCGGGCTATTGCATCGACCGCGGCGGCAGCCGGTTGCGCGGCGAGACGGCGTTTGTATTGCTGGCCAGTTGCGCGTCGATTACCCAAAACCCAGAGGCCGGGTCACCGGGGTCGCCCGCGATCCTGACCGCGTCGGTCGCTGAACAATCCAACGCGGCGTCGGCCACCGAGGCCGCGCTGGATCAACTGGAACGATTCATTACCTCATCCGGTGGCCGCGCCACACTGGCGCGAGACGGGCAGCCGGGATCGGTCGAGATTTTGCAGACCCATCGTGAAAGCCGGGCTGTGCTGATCCGGTTGCGCGACAGTTCGACCAACCCCGCGCCGGGGCTGGAGCAGACCTATTGGCGCGGTTTTTTCGATATGAATGGGCGGTTGCTGACGATTTCGGTAAAGAGCTTTGAAAACTACCCGATTTCTGCGGGTGCGGGGCTGGCCACACTGCGCGGCTTTCTTGCCCGAATTCGCAGTGAAACATCTGCCCGCAACGTTGCCAGCGCGACCAAGGTTTTGCCGAGAGTATTGCCCAGACCGGGGAAACGGCTGTTTCCGGGATTGTTTAACTGATAGTTTTTGTTTCTAAACCAGAAACAAAGAAGGTATCTGCTTTATAGGTCAAAAGGTTTCGGACATGTGGTTGGGCGGCTTGATTGATAGCGCGTTTCACCGGCGCATTTTGCGTCGCTGGGGGCGTGTGTCTGCACGCGCCGACAAGCTGAGCCTTGGCGCATTACGTTTGTTGCGGGGGCGCGCACGCGAGATTCGCCGACATCTTGACCGGGTGATTTATGTTGCCGAAGGACGCCTGACCTTACCTGCGGTTGGGTCGAACGCCATCGTCAAACCTTTATATACTGACTGGGCGTATCGGCCCGAGTTGTGGCGTGGTCCGATCAGCCCGCCGGGCATGGCCGCCGTGGCAACGAAAACGCAATACGGGTCTGAGGTGAAAGTGTTCCACGACTGCCGGATCACCGAACTGACCCTGCGCCAGATTCGCAACACACGCGAAACGGATTTGGCGCCATTCGGTCTGCGGATGGATGTGTTTCGGTTCGACGGTTCTTTCCTGTCTTTGGTTATCGAGTTGCCGGATGAGGCGGTTCAGGGGTTGGAGCGGCGGCATTTGATTCGCATGACGACCGTGGTCGAGGTGGAAAAGCCGCTGGAGATTTTCGCGCGGCTGAACATCAAGCACGGCCCCAATGTAGAGCAGATCGTACGGGAACTGCCGCTGGGCGAGGATGAGGTGATGGTCGAGTTTGATCTGGCCTACACCAAGATGAACGAAAAGCGGCTGGAGAAAATTTGGCTGGACCTGATCTTTGAGGGCGCCGAAATGAATCAGATCGTGCTGCGGGACGTTGTGCTGACGCGCCGCCCGCGTGCCGAGATGTGAGGAGGCTGGTATGGTCAATATGACACTGGTGAAGACACGGATTCAGGCCGGCATCTGGGAAGGTGTGCTGAGCGGCGAATTTGAAACCGGGGATGCGCCAGAAATATTGGTGACCCATCTGGAGCGTCCGGTAAGTACGGTTGCCGTGACCCCAGATCCGGAAAACCCCGGCATCTGGAACGTCAAGATTGCCATTCCGCCAGAGCTGCTGTCAGACGGAGTGCAGACCTTTTTGATCCGCGATGGCGGGACCCAGGAAAAGCTGGATAGTTTCACCGTGGTTACCGGTGCGCCACTGGAAGATGACATTCGCGGCGAGCTGGATTTGCTGCGCGCCGAGTTGGATATGCTGAAGCGCGCCTTTCGCCGTCATTGCGTCGAAACCGCCTGAGGCCAGGTTGCTGTTTAACGGAGTGCCTTCGGCACGCTTTATCCTCCCCGGCCCTGCCTTTGGCAGGGCCGGGGCCCGTTGCCGCCCATCTGACGCCATGCACTGCTGACGTGGCGTTGGGACGTGACAGTGCGGGTGGGCTGGGGCAAGCTTTGCCCTGGGAAGAGGAGATTTTGAATGACTGACTATCCGCACCTGCTGGCGCCGCTTGATCTGGGGTTCACCATGCTGAAGAACCGGGTGTTGATGGGGTCGATGCACACCGGTTTGGAAGAAACCAAAGACTGGAACCGGGTGGCGACGTTTTACGGAGATCGGGCCGCCGGGGGCGTTGCGTTGATGGTGACGGGGGGCATGGCGCCGAACCGTGAGGGCGGTGTGTTTCCGGGGGCCGCCGGGCTGTTTGGTACGGATGATATAACCAACCATCGGATTGTGACCGACCGGGTCCATGCTGAGGGTGGCAAGATCGCGATGCAGATTCTGCATGCCGGGCGGTACGCCTATTCGCCTGATTGTGTCGCGCCGTCGCCGGTGAAATCGCCAATCTCTCCGTTCGCTCCCAAAGAGCTGGACGAGGCGGGGATTGAAAAGCAGATCAGCGACATCGCCACTGCCGCCGCGCGGGCACGCGAGGCGGGCTATGATGGTGTCGAGGTGATGGGGTCCGAGGGGTATTTCCTGAACCAGTTTCTGGTGAGCCATACCAACAAGCGCAGTGATCGCTGGGGCGGGTCGTATGAGAACCGGATGCGGTTGCCGTTAGAGGTGGTTCGCCGGGTTCGGGCGGCGGTGGGCGCGGATTTCATTGTGATTTACCGGTTGTCGATGATTGATCTGGTGCCGGGTGGGTCGACCTGGGAAGAGGTGGTGACGCTGGCGCAAGCGGTCGAAAAGGCCGGTGCGACGATTATCAACACCGGGATCGGCTGGCACGAGGCCCGGATTCCAACGATTGCCACCTCGGTTCCCCGGCGGGCGTTTTCCTGGGTGACGCAAAAGCTGATGGGGCAGGTGGGCATTCCGGTGATCACCTCGAACCGGATCAACACGCCGGATGTGGCCGAGGCAGTGCTGGCCGAGGGTTGCGCCGATATGGTGTCGATGGCGCGGCCCTTTCTGGCGGATTCGCATTTTGTGGCGAAGGCGGCGGGTGGTGAGGCGGCGTTGATCGCACCTTGTATTGCCTGCAATCAGGCCTGTCTGGATCATACGTTTGGCGGCAAGATCAGTTCCTGTCTGGTCAATCCGCGCGCCTGTTATGAGACCGAGTTACTGGTGGGCAAAGCGGCAGAGGTCAAATCGGTGGCCATTGTCGGGGCCGGTCCGGCGGGGATGTCGACTGCGCTGGTGGCGGCGGAACGCGGGCATCGGGTGACGCTGTTCGAAAAGGAAAACCGGATTGGTGGGCAGTTGAATATGGCGCGCCGGATTCCGGGCAAGGAAGAGTTTCACGGGCTGGTGGATTGGTACGCGGCGTCACTGGCGGCCAGCGGTGTCGATTTGCGGCTGGGTGAGGCGGCGACGGTCGAGCGTCTGGCCGGGTTTGACGAGGTGGTGGTTGCCACCGGTGTCCGCCCGCGTGATCCGGGGATAGCGGGGCAGGACCTGCCGCATGTACTGGGTTATCGCGATGTGCTGCAGGGCAATGCGCCGGTGGGCAAACGGGTGGCGGTTGTCGGGGCCGGGGGCATCGGGTTCGATATGGCGGAATATCTGGTGCACGAAGGTATCAGCCCGGCCGAGGACATAACCGCCTGGAAACAGGAATGGGGCGTGGGCGACCCGTCTCTGCAGCGCGGCGGGTTGGCGCCCGAGGGGCCGCAACCCCATGCACCCGCACGACAGGTGACACTGTTGCAGCGCAAGGCCACCAAGTTGGGCAAAGGTTTGGGCAAGACGACGGGGTGGATTCACCGTGCCGCGCTAAAGATGAAAGACGTCAAGATGGTCGCGGGTGTGAATTACGAACGCATTGATAGCGATGGGCTTCACGTCAGCTTTGGCGCGGCACGCGAGACCCCGATGTTGATAGAGGCCGATACGATTGTGCTATGTGCCGGGCAGGTGCCGGAACGGTCGCTGGCGGATATCCTGGCGGCACAGGGGATTAAGGCGCATGTCATCGGCGGGGCCGATGTGGCCTCGGAACTGGATGCCAAGCGCGCGATTGATCAGGGGACGCGGCTGGCCGCACAACTGTAGGCTGGGCGGATAAAGCGGTTCGAAACGTCCCAAGGGAATCTGCCAACAATTTTAGGTGGATTTCACACACCTGTCAAAAACCTGAACACATCGTTTCCGTGTTTCCCTGCCGCAAACGATCCTGTGTAAAACCACGGTATTGTCCGGACTGCATCTCATTCCTGCCTGATTTGACCCCGATAAAGTAGGCCATAGGGGCAGTAGAGAAACGAGTAGGTTATGGACAGACTAACAGAAATGGAGGCTTTCGCGACGGTTGTCGATCAGGGAGGTTTCACGGATGCTGCCAAGAAGATGGGCATCTCGAAATCCGCTGTGTCGAAACATGTGTCGTCGCTTGAAGCCAGGCTTGGTGCCCGTCTGCTAAACCGCACGACGCGCCGCGTCAGCCCAACCGAAATTGGCCTTGCGTATTATGACCGTGCCCGCCGCGTGTTGAATGACGCAGGCGAAGCGGATGCACTGGTGACATCCATGCAATCGGCGCCCTCTGGCCTGTTGCGCATCAGTGTGGCGACGGATTTCGGGGTCAACCACCTGTCGCCGGTTCTGGGAAATTTCCTTAGTGAATTCCCTGATATCACCGTCAATATGGTGCTGAACAACCGCTATGTGGAACTGATCAGCGAAGGCTTTGACATGGCCGTGCGCATCGGAGAACTGGAAGACAGTACCCTGCGCGCCCGCAAGCTGACCGAAACCACAAAACGCATGATCGGCTCGCCCGAGTATTTTGAGAAATACGGCCGACCGCAGAAGATCGACGATCTGAACGAGCATAAGCTGCTGCATTATTCCAGCCAATCCTCTGGCAATGTGTGGAAACTGACCGCGCCGTCGGGCGAAAAACGTCAGGTCCGCACCGCTGGGTGGCTAAGTGTGAACGATGGGCAATCCCTGTTGAACGCCGCGATAAGCGGGCTTGGCATCGCCTATCTGCCCAGCTTTCTTTACGCCGACGCGCTGGACACTGGTCTGGTCGAAGAGGCGATCCCCGAATTGCCGGTCGAAACGCAGGGCATCTATGCGGTTTACCCGCCGGGCCGGTTTACCCAGCCCAAGGTTCGCGCCTTTATCGACTTTCTGGTGCACCACTTTGCCGACAAAGGGCCGGACGCCTGGTAGACATTCCCACCCATTTTCCCTCTGGGTGATCAAACTGGGCCGGGGCAGTATTGCCTTGGCCCTTTTTGTCTGCGCAGGGCGCACAGTATTCGCGAAGCCATGCTCATGCTGGTTGTTGGCCATCAGATGGATGGTGTGTGGGTCATTCAGAGTGGTAGCCAAGGTTTCCATATCAATGAAGGCTTTGATCAATTTGGTCTTCGATCTATGTCCCTTCTCAGAGCGCCCTGGATTTAGCAAATCACATGCACGTTTTATTATGTGACGGACGGACTTTTTCTGCCTTGGGCAAATTTTATTGAGTTGAAACCAAAATTACTTCGACCCGTCGATTTTGCGAGCGTCCCTCGTCGGTGAGGTTGCTGGCGCGGGGGGCAAGATAGCCAACGCCGTCGGCGGTGACCTGGGCGGGGCTGACCCCATGGGCGTAAATGAGTCGCTCCATCACGGCGGCGGCGCGACGGCGCGACAGGGCGATATTGCCATCCAGCGCACCCTCGGCATCGGTATGGCCCACCAGTACGACCTGCCGGTCCGGTCGCGCGGTCAAATAGTCGGCGAGATTGTCGAGCGAGGCGAATTTGTCCTCGCCCAACTCTGACGAGCCGGTTTTGAAGAACAGGTCATCCAGCGTCGCGTGCCCCGCGATTTCCAGCTGCGTGCCAACTGGCCCGGCCTTT
>Ga0316206_1001145_pt1 | contig 25961 bp, 22 predicted proteins | sample 6monthpyrite_MG_FD_204942 | JGI IMG/M metagenome (GOLD analysis project Ga0316206, IMG submission 204942) | Microbial mat bacterial communities from mineral coupon in-situ incubated in ocean water Damariscotta River, Maine, United States -... | ecosystem: Environmental > Aquatic > Marine >... | reverse complement strand
GCACTATCATGATAATATGCAGAAATTCCTAAAATATACAAAGTAGCTAGCCCTTAAATAATCTCATATCATTACTCGCAAGAAGAAAAATAACTAGATTTTGATTCTATATATAATAGTTTTCACGCATATTCCAAATATTAATTAAGACATGATTGCATATTCCTTAAGCCCGATAACAATAATACCTAGATCATGGCTGCAATAGTAGTTTCTTTTCTATTATAAAATCAGTAACTCTAGTGGCTGCCAATTCATGCCCTACGGATGTCCAGTGCCTGTCACTCTTATAATAGAGCTTTCCATTATTTAAACCTTCAAATTTCCTGAACGATCCAAGAAGGTCAAGGTAATTAATATCCAAGCTTTCCATGACTTTTTTCAGTTTAATGTAACCTGGAGGGTTTTTAAGACAAAGAATGCCCGGCAAGGGTTCTTGCCTCATTATCTTTTTACTCTCCGAGTTGACAACCTCATGTACAAGAGGAATACTAAATACCAGTAATTTACTTTCATTACGTTTAGTTAACTGCTGTATCTTTTTTAATATAGAAACCGTATTATCCCAAGCTGTTCTATATAGAGGGCTTTCAACACAATAATTAACACCAAATAATGCAAGATATCGATTTTTTCTTAACGATTCATTCTTACCTCTGTCTTTTTTATCTAATAGATACATATTTTTTATTTTAATCAATGCCTGTATGATTCCTGAATTTCTTTTTAATTCGCCAACGAATGTATGTTTAATATTGAGGGAAGCTTTATATTTACGCATAGCTTTAGTATACCTAACATTTGAAATAATGAGAGAGTCATTAATTCTATTAACTTTATCTAAAAACGGCCTAGAAAAAACCTTTACTGTGTTGTTATTCAGAAGATTTTCCAGTGATAAAGAGTTATTTCGTATGTCATTACCTACTAGAAAACCTAATATTATTAAATCAGGTTTATATTCCATTCCCAGGTCTCTTAGCACTAAATACTCTTGCAAAGTACCGTACCCACCAACGCCAAAATTGATTACTTCAATATTTACATTACGCTCTAAAAGTTTTTTTTCAAGTTTCTTATGAAAAGTTTCTTTTAATTTCACCGAATACCCTTCCATAAAAGAATCACCAAGCACAAGCACACGTACTTTGTTAGCTTTATTTTTTTTATGGTGTTTCGAATCTCTCCAGCCTAGCGAATTATAACTAACAGAAACATTGCCTTCAGGTAGATCATATATGTAACTTGCACCGGGCTTCAAGCTCCAACCAAAAATCTTGTGTGGTACGCGATATTGCGCTGTCATAGGATTATATAGCATAAGAGACTTGGCCAAAAAATAATCAGCCAATAAAATCGAAACCACTGTCACCAGAACAAACAAAAACCAGCTATTGACTTTATTAAAGCTTCTAAATGCCATTACTTTCCTGAAAACAAGAACTAAACATATTGAAAATATATAAATGATTATTCATTACGCATTCCTGCGCCAGTTTTCCAAGCTATTATCACTAAAGGCGTATAAGCAATAAGCAAGCCTAAAGTGCCATTTAGTGTTTCGTTTGCAACAAAAAATGCAATCGGAAATAACCAAACTGCATTGACTATACAAACATATACTATGACTACAGTATGCGACGAATACTTCCGAGAAAGTATTTGATAAGAGTGACTTCTATGTGCTTCATCAAAGCGCTGATTAGAAAGCACTCTCATCACAATCGTATACGTTGAGTCGACAATAAAAACACCCAATAATATTAGCCACCACCAAAGAGTAACGTGAGATTGAGCCGAAGAATTTATTACAAAAGCACCTAAAATTATACCAAGAAAGGCACTACCAACATCCCCCATAAATATGCTGGCTGGAGGTAAATTCCAGATAAGAAACCCTGATACACATGAAGCCAATAACAATGTTAATACCCACTCCTCAGTTGGGCCAGATATGAAATATAAAATTAAGGACGCAAACAGACAAACAGTAATACATTCCACACTAGCAAGCCCATCAATCCCATCCATAAAGTTATAAAGATTGAGTAGCCACACGAGAAAAAAAGATGCCAGAATCGAACTTACCCAACCTGACTCGATAAATACACCAAAAATTGACAAATCAGGAATGCCGAGCCAATAAAGCACCCATATTGCTGAAATAAAATGAAATACCAACCTCACCTTTGATGGTAAACTTATATGGTCATCTATGAATCCTACTGCAGCAATCATCATCCCCGAACCGGCTATTGCTGCGAAAAAGTTTAGCGTGATATTTCCATAAATGAAAATAAGTGTTGTACCTAATAAAAATGAAACTACTATTGCCATACCACCACCGCGAGGTGTTGGAACATCGTGTGAGCTTCTCTTATTTGGCAAATCAAAAAGTGACTTACTAATCGCATATCGTCTTAATAATAAGGTCATAAGCACTGACACAAAGAACAATAACGTATAAAAAATAAGAAGTGTTATCGGTTTATCCATACATATCCACTTAAGAAATCCCAATGACTATTTGTTATCGGCAAGACTCACAATTGATGCAGCCATTTTTTTCATAATGCCATTTCTACGAAACTTGTCTATGAAATTACTTCTATCTGAATGCCCCAACACCAGCTCATTTATTGACTTCACTGCCGCCTCATCATCACAAGGCGAAAACACGGCAGAATTACTTATATTATCTGCAATAAATTTTGCTGAATATCCTGCAACACCAGCAAGCACAGGTTTCCCTGTAGCTCCATATTCGAAAAGCTTGGATGGCAACACTCGTTCGAATGCAGCATAATCATTTAGATGTAAAAAAAGGATATCAGCCTGATTATACAAATCAATCAACTTCTCCCGTTTAACCGGTGTGATTAATTCTACATTTTTAATTTTTCTCTCAGTAAGTTCATTTTTGAGCAAACCCAATCTTCCGCCATCACCTATAATCGCAAACCGGTGTGATTGTTTTAACCTTAATGCTAACTTTGGAATAATTTTATGCAGTCCTTGTCCTTCCCCTATATTACCTGCATATAATATTAATTTTAATTTACTTTTATTATCATCTTCCTGCATTGATAATATTTTTGTTTGCTCTATAAACTCTTCATCAATTCCATTCGTAAAATAATCATAGTCTTTATCAGGATATTTTTTATTAAAATATGTTGAAAATCCTTCTGAAACTAAATTAACCTTAGTTGCCTTTGTAAAGGTATATCTCTCCACCTGACTTAAAACAGGACGTAGAATTATAAATATTTTTCTGCTCAATACATCTTTTAAAGTATCAAGTAAAATATCTCTAATATCGATATACAAAGGAATTTTCTTTTTTGTAGCAATTCTTGAGCCAAGAAACGCAGTAAATAATCGTCCTGAGGTTGCATAAACAATGTCATATTGCTTTTCTTTTACATAAGCACGAGTGGCATTATAGTATCGTAAATATGCTTTAGACTGATCCAGCATCCCGCCTTTATGAGAAGAAAGCTTGACCCTGGTAATACTAACAATACCACTCACTTCAAATTCTTTAGCGTTATCTTCAAACGTACTATACCGATTTGGCATGGTTGTAATAACATCAATATGACTATTTTCAGGTAGAATATTCACCAACTCGTCTACTATGGACTTGGCACGGAATGAGCCTGCACTTAAATCAGGCTGGTAATAGAAACTTAACACAAGAACCCTCATACCATCTCCATAATATTCACATCAAAAATACAGCTGTAAAACAGACATATTATAATCTATTCCCATGACATCAGAAAAGTGATTTTATTACTCTCAGCAACAAGCACGAGAACAGAATTCTCAAAAGACTTTCCAAATTCCGGGTGCCAGGTACTCTTTTTTATTTGAATTTTTGCATCAACGACTTTAATCATTATTTTTAAATCACCTGTCTCAAGGTAAATATTATCATTTGACAGTGTTAGTATTTTTACATTCGGGTGAAAATGATAGCGTGCAACTACAGAGCCTGGTTCACCCGTAACATAATCAGTAACACTCATAGATCCATCACTTACTTTCCATTCTCGCTTATGGATATTTTTACCCGCCAAACGTAAATAACCGTTATGACTCGATGAAATAGTGACACTCTTACCATTTTTTACGATTTCTGGTGAACTTACGTAAGCTCTCCTAGCGACCCTAAAACCTCCCCAGACTTCAGATGAGTCTTCACCATCAACTGTAACAGTCGAATGTGCACTTGTTTTTCTCTGCCTCAATCTTTCACTACTACCCCCATAACAGGATGTACCGGAATTCACAATTACACGATGGCCTTTCAGGCTCATTTCGAAACTCAAGGAATCTGCATGTCCATGTCCAGGCAAATAATCGGGACCTATTGGTGCCATATCAAGAATAGCAACCATATCGTCTCGGGTAATACGTAAATATCCACTCTCATTAAAATGAATAATTTCTTGATCTATATTGTTTGTGAAATTTATACCCTGCCTTTTTGCATATAAACATATATCGGAAGCAGTTGGGGCAATGTTCAATGCCGCATCATTAAAAAATGATATATCTCCATCTTGGTGACACATACCTTTCATCCATGCATACATACTCTCAATAACTGAAGGCCATTCACTCACAATGCCAGCATACTTTTCTGCAAGTGAATTTTTATAAGTAACGCAAATATTCATGAGATCTAACATGTCTTCCAACGCCAGGGCATGATACATCGGACTGCGCTCAAAATGCCCCCCATCGTCCAGCACTTGCTCCCTCATTTCTTTCGATAGTATTTTAAAGCCTTTCTTCAGCCATCTATCAGCATCATTTCCACTGAAAAACAAACCCACAAAAATCAACGCTTTTGAATTTGTAAAAAGATGATTCCCTAATAAATGTATTTCAAGGTTTTTTTCTAACCATCTTGCCTGCATGGCTAAACTATCTAAGCAATTTGAGGGTAATTTATTCCCCGCTAAAGACCATTTAACCCAGTTAACCAGGCGGATAGATGTTGGGTATGGCTCCCAGCCAGTACCTTTTCCAACAGAATTACCCTCCACCCATCGCAACAATAAGTCTTTTTGCCATTGCTGATCATACTCATTACCTATTGAATTCAAACCATCAAAATAATGTAAATTGTATCTCCATAGCTTAGATATTTTTTTATCATCCCATCCTATTCCATTAAATAATTCATGCTCTTCATTCAAAAACCTGAATAGCCAAGGAGATAGTAATGATTTCTGAGAAAGTATAGGGGATGCCCACATGCCAGATAATGGCCTGAGATTTGGTGCAGGCTGTTGTTTAATTGAAGGTCGATAAAACCGATACCATATTCGACCCAGTATCTGAATTGATTTCAGATATCTAATTGTGAAATATAATAGTTTTATGGGTGGCATTGATTAGATGCCGTTATTATATTTTGATGCCAATATAGTCACAATACGCGTTCCAGTTTTTCCATCCCACTTATCAGGGATCGATCCTCCTTTCCATTTTCCTTCAAATAAACGGTCAAGCGCAGGCTTTAATAAATTCGGGTCTGTTCCAATTAGCTCATTTGTCCCCATTGTAACGGTCTCGGGTCTTTCAGTGGTATCACGAAGAGTCATGCAGGGTATCTTCATTACCGTACATTCTTCTGTGATCCCACCTGAATCAGTAATCACACCTTTAGAGTTTTGTACCAGATAGTTGAATTCAAGGTAGGGCAGAGGCTCGACAAAATGTAAGTTTTCAGGCAGCCCTTTTAACATAGATAAAGTCTTAGCAGTTCTTGGGTGAACAGGGAAGACAATTGGCACATTCCTGCTGCCAGTACATATGATTCTTAACATATTTTCGAAATTACTATAGTCATCAACATTACCAGGCCTATGTAATGTCAAAACCAGATACTGCCCTGATTTCAGACCTAAAGCTCCCCAAAATTCGGGGGCACAAAATCTATTCACATTTGCCAAGAGTGTATCAATCATCGTATTTCCAACGAAGTAGATATCATCTTCAGAAGAACCTGCATCTATCAAATTTTGACTAGCCAGCTCAGAAGTAGTGAAGAATATATTTGTAATAGCGTCCGTTACCAGTCTGTTAATTTCTTCAGGCATATCCCAGTCACCTGAACGTATCCCTGCTTCAACATGAGCCACTGAAACCCCCATTTTTTGCGCTGTGATTGCGCATGCCATTGTCGATGTAACATCTCCAACCACCAAACACAGGTCAGGTTTCTCTCCCGATAACAATTCTTCATATCTAATCAGTATTGCAGCTGTTTGTTCTGCTTGAGTACCAGAGCCAGAACCAAGATCCACATCTGGCAATGGAATTCCTAATTGAGAAAAAAAATCACCTGACATTTTCTTGTCATAGTGCTGCCCAGTATGCACTAGTCTGAATCTTAAATTCCCTCCCTCAGCCTGATGTGATTTTATCGCATTTATTATCGGGGCGATTTTCATGAAATTGGGCCTTGCACCCGCGATAATATCGATATTAACTAAATTCATAAAAGTTGGTTTGCGATCTCTATCGATATACGAGAGCTTTCCATAATTTCATTATAAGGTATTGGAGCATCAGTACCGTCACGAATAGATCTAACAAATGACTCAGCACATGCCTGCTGCCCTTTATCCTGACGCATCAACTTCATTTTAGTGAAACCTTTCCAACCATAACCTTTTAGTATTCTATAATTATCCATCTGCAGTACGGCGTTATCACAAAAAACTTCGACTCGCTCTTTTGGAAATTGAGAACCGCCATTGGCCAGATAATGAATGGACCCAAATGATCCATCCTCAAAAGAAAGATTGATAGTAACCTTATCATTTCTTACTTCGATTCCAGGCACATCTCCCATCATCATTGACTGATGAGAAATGATAGGGTGCCCAACTAAAAATCTCATTAAATCAATAAAATGACAACCTTCACCTACTATTCGACCACCACCTACATTTGGGTCTTGTACCCAATGTTCGGCAGGTATAGCTCCAGCATTTACTGTCATGATAATCACTTTTGGTGAGCGATGAGATTCTAGCAATGCTTTTATTTTTACAATATGGGGGGCAAAGCGCCTATTAAACCCTACCATTAATCGACATGATTCCTCTACAGGCATTGCTTGATAGAGTGCATCAATCTCATCTAGTTCATCCAGGGTCAGCGCTAGTGGCTTTTCAACAAACAAGTTTTTCCTTGCTTTCAAGCCCTCAATAACTTGTTCTGCATGATCATTATGTCTTGTAACTATCGCCACTGTATTGATATCAGCATTCGACCAAATATCACGTAGCTCTGTTGAAGCTTTAATAAAATTATTTTTCTTACCATGATGAACACCACTAATTCCTCCACTAGTTACTAAGGTGTCGAGAACTGCACCTCCTTCCTTGAAGGCCGGAATTAGTGTACGAGAAGCATAATTACCCGCCCCAATAAACCCCACACGTGGAACTGATGTATCGAATTCCTTAACATTGTTATCAGTTTTTTTAATTAATACACTAGAGCTTCGTATCTCATTATCCATTTTCTCAGGATACTCAAGAACAATACCCAAGGCAGATGTGTCATCAAGTAATTTGTATGCGTCAACGGAATCAACAATTAAGAACCTATGTGTAATAAGCGGCTTTATATTCAATGCACCACTTGCCATCATATCAAGTACAGCCTCAAAATTTCTTTGTTCTGTCCAACGCACAAATCCTACCGGGTAATCCTGTCCTTTTTCTTCGTACGCCTGATCATATCGTCCCGGACCATATGATGCTGACACTTGGAAGGTAATTTCCTTCTTAAAGAAATCATCACGGCGCAAGTTTAATCCCACTACCCCAACCAACACGATACGACCACGTTTGCGACACATTTCTGCAGATTGATGCATAATATCATCGGACTTAGATGCTGCAGTAATCAACACACCGTCTACCCCTCTCCCGCGTGAAAAACGTTGCGCGGCAATAACAGGATCCTCGTCTTTGGAAAGATCTACAACTTCTGCTCCAAATTGTTGAGCCAATTCACATTTTTTACTATCAAAATCAATACCCAGAACTCTACATCCATTTGCACGTAACATTTGCACACAGATCAACCCTATCAGGCCCAAGCCGGTCACAACGAAAGACTCACCTAGAGTAGGTTGTATTAATCGAATACCTTGTAGACCAATAGCGCCAAGTACTGTAAACGCAGCAGATTCGTCATCGACTTCATCGGGTATTTTTACGCAAAGATTTTTGGGAACACGAACCACCTCAGCATGGTTTCCGTTTGATACAACCCTGTCACCAATTTCAAAGCCTTCTATACCAGAATCAATAACAATACCGGCATTACAATACCCTAATGGTAGAGGCTGATCCAATTTAGATCTAACTGCATCAATTGTTGGCATTAGCCCATCCGTTTTAACTTTTGCCAACACCTGTTTTACTTTATCAGGTTGCTGCCTTGCTTTATCGAGATAACTTGCCTTACCAAACTCAACCAGCATTCTTTCCGTACCTGCCGAAACAACTGATTTACGTGATGCAATCAGTAAATTTCCCGAGATATTTTTTGGGCATGGAACATCAACCAAAGATGTCTCTCCATTAGATAAATTTTGTAAAATTTGTTTCATTGTGAGAATACAAACCTGCTTTCTTTGCTTTTATTAATTACCATATCTTCAATATGAAGCATTAGCCTTGTTGATTGTTCAATTTCATCCCACTCGCGCTTTGGAGTGTTTCTGAACGGTTGAAGAACTGCAGCCTTATGACCATTATTCTTCGGCCAATGCGAAAACTTCTTATGCATATCACCCTTCCATATTTTAGTAGTTCTAAAATCATCGATTTTCGCGATTAAATCTGACTGTTGAAAATTTATACTCTCATTCACACCTTCAAAGGGTTCACTTCTTGAAGTGAACGTCATATTAATCAAATCTTTTCTTGATGAAACAAACGAAACAATTATATTGTCACTTGGGGTAGCTAAATTACTATATGAAATAACTATATCCAGATACTCAGGCAAATCACTAGACCAAAATAATATATGCGTAGTTAAGTCTATCCAATGCCCTAAATTTGAAACCACGCGAGTACCTTCAGCGGGGTCACGATACCAATGATCATCTGGGATAAAATGTCCTGTAATAAAGCAAGACAATGTAAATGGCATCTCATTATCACTAGCATATTTTCGAATAATACCGATAGATGGAGAGTGCGGACGATTATATCCAACAAAAATATCTGAATCTGATGCTCTCACCGCTTCAGAAAGCAGATTGAGTTGCTCATAATTAATAGAAATTGGCTTTTCGATATATACATCACACCCCATACTCAAATATTCTACTGCATATTGAGTATGAGTTGCATGATTTGACGATATATACACTATATCTGGTAAATCTACGCCACATTTCCCTGGAGTATATTCATCAGTAACATCAACTACATTATATGCATACGCTAAAGATGATGATGCTTTTTGATCAACATCTAGAGCAAAAGACAGCTTGCTATCAGTCGATGTCGTCAGATAATAAGCTATGGATGAAAACGCATGGTGCCCACAACCAATTAATCCAACTCTTTTCCCGCTTCTCATATACTTAGGAAAAGACAAAATGGCCCATAACTTAAATTTTGGCCTTAATCTCCCAACTATTTTTGTTAGAGTTCGAGCAACCCCATATATTTTTATATACCGTAATACTTTTTTATAACTCTTATTTACTGTATCCACACAATACTCTCTGTAATCCCCAAAAAATCAACTGCAAAAATAGCAATTAATTTTATAACATTCTTGACGAATTTACCAATTCTATATATAATATTTAGCCTGATATCAGGTGTATTATAGTGTTTGTTTTCAGCGAAAATAACAGAAAAAACTACAGATAATTCTAAACATACATTACAAGAATCTATAGTATTATCTATTGCTACTTGGTCATTAACACCGCACATCATATGACCTAACATAACCATACTTTAAAGTCTGATGGTATAAAATATACAGCATTAAATTACTAATATGAAAATGACTAATAAAGAATTCTACGGCTCAAAACTCCAGTCTCTGTCCTATCTCGAATTTGGCTCAATAGATCTACAATCCGGATCGAAATCTGTTTATGATTTTCAGCTACACAGTAAAGCCTATGACTGGCTAATGAATGCCAGATATAGCAATGATATTGTTGCTTATATTGATATGAACAACAATATTCAAAACCCCGACAAGATAATAGAAATTTTTGATGCCGAAATGCATCATCCTGATGATGCCTCCCTCAATCTTTCTAAATGGATCGCACTAGAACTACTACAAAAATCTGATAAGGACATTTCTTTTTTTGAGCTAGGGCAAACATTGCTTGGCTGCATTGAAGGCATTGAATTTATTCAAAACTTCCTGACCGAGTATTTAACTTCAACTGTAGCAGAACCAAATGCAGGCACATTAGCCCTAAAGGACGTTCAATGGATTGGTATGGACATTTCTCATTACTTTAACATTCTTGCCAAGATAATTCATAGCAGCTACAACGTCCATACATCTGAAAATTTTGAAGATTTACCACGTAAAAAATCCCTATTTTTTGCCAAAGGCGTCACGTTACTATATGCCATCCGAGATGCTGATCAATTCTTTAAACTTATGGAAAATTCAACCTTAGGTCTATTTGATTACTCCTTAAGCTTAGGCCAAACTGAAGAACGCATTATAGGTACAGGAAAAGGGGTTACCTACCTTAATCGTAACACCTTCCTTGAAGCAAGCAATAAATCAGGTGGCGAAATATGGGTAAGAAAACGTACTTCAAAACCCATTCCTAGCGAAAACAGAATCCTAATTGATGCAGTTTGGGGCAAAGATAATATCGTAGATTCCTTCATAAAAAGAGATCAGGAAATACGTAGTCTTGCCATGAATACTCTAGACCCGAGGCTGAGACCACTATTTTATCAGGCTGCAAAGGATAATAATGACTGGATATCCCTAGAAGAATTTTTAAGTGATATATAATTAATAATTTTTACCGCTTTTATTTATTCGTATTCACATTCAGTCTGATAGAATTAATTCTCATACCCTGTTCCATCGAGCTCTTCGCCTAATATTTCAAGCTCTTCTTTAAGTGGCGATTCTAACCATTTTCCTTTTTTCCATTTATGAATTCTTTTTCTTGATACCTCTGGATGAAGATACTGATCCGGAGTCCATAAAGTAGGATCTAAATCAAGAAAATCGAATACTTTTTTTGCGGTAACATCTCGGTTTAGCACAACATCTTCGTACCACACCCAAAGCATTTCTCCATTTGCTTGAGCTTCTTTCACGCGATTTATTTTCTTTCTTAATCCCAGGAAAAAAGGTATGGGCGAATTTTCTATATCCTTAAGATTCTCGTCCCAAGGCCTGACACCTAACTGACGGTTACGAGCCATCATTCTCCTGAATGGTTCTCTCATTGATACGTATTGATCACGCCAATCACGATCAACATTAATATACCGTAGACCAGGAATTGCAATGCTTGCATCCTGAATATATGGCGGGGCCACCAACTGGTCAAATACACCAAATTTAAGATGCTTCCTGGAATCAGCATGATCAGCACCCTTTGCAGCCTCTTCAAGAACTTTATTAAACAAAAAATGAAGTTCTGAAATATCATATTGTCCATTAGTTTTGCGTATGTCTTGTAGCGCTTTTACAAGCCTGTCACAATACTTACTGTATTCACCTCCAAGTCTTTCCTTCATATTTTGCCGCTGACTGAAAAACAACTTTGGATACATACCGAGAAGGCCAAAAATTCGTCTAAAAACAGCTCTTAAGGGATAAATATCTGACCGATTAAACTCACAAAGCCTGAATAAGTTCTTGTCGAATAAATCACTGGGGGGGGAACCAGTAACCAATGGAGAATAGACTTCTTGGAAGAACTGCCCAAATGAAAACAAAGTAAATTCTTCTGGCACTATTGTACACTCTGAATGCTCAGCCAATAAATCTACTATTGTACTGGAACCTGTCCAGTAACCGCCTGCAACTGATAAAGGTATGACAGGTTCGTTAATTATCATCTCCACATTTTTCATCATGTCATTGTTTGTTTGGATTAGTAACAATTATAGTATTCAACTACTTCGTACTTCTATATCTTATATTCTAATCTAGCATCAATAAGCCTTTGTATCAGGCTTTAATTTGCAAATAGCAATATGCTTAAGAACAGGGTGAATAACATAGTACACCTCACCGGAATCTTGTACCTGGTCCTCAGTAAATGAAAATTCACCATTGCGTAACCAATCACTTAATACGCCAACCATAACGTGCGCCCTTATTGCACCATCATAAAGATGATCAAGTTCTGTTCCATAGGGAGGAGCAGAAAATCTCTCTCTTCCGACAATCACCCCAGTATCAATTTCATCATCAAGTAAAATTGCAGAAACGCCACATCGGCCCTCCTCTAATAAACTGTAATATATTGTTGTGCTACCTCGGAAACCCGGCAACCATCCAGAATGAAAATGAAGAAATGGAGCTATCTTTAACAAATCATTACATACAATTTGCCCACCAAAGCCTGAATACAAGACCAAATCTGGCTTCAATTTTTCCAATTGCATTACAATATTAGTATCGTTTACATTACTTGCATCTAACTCAATAACATTATCTGCAACATTAGCACTCGTGTCATGCAGTGAAATCGAAAAATCAGGGATGTGCATCCCTTCCTTTACCCAATTACAAACTTGATTACTCTTCAGGCTACTATCCAGCACCATACTTTTTCTATTAGGAGGATTTAGAATAATAATACTTTCCAGATTAATATTCTTCTCCTTCAATGCCTGCACATACGCCTGAGAACGAGTGTTGTTAGCGGCTAACAAGACTACATTCATTTTACTATTCATTTAATCCTCACTGGTTCTGCAAGCGCCTCTACATACCCAAGCTCCTTCTCAAGAATATATGCGAGATGTTGCTTTTGCTCTACTTCCAATGACTCTAGAGTTGAAATTAATGTATCCACTACCTTAAGCAGGGCATTGAGGTATGGTAGCTTTGCACTATATTGATAGGCCCTTACCATCAGTTCAGCAAATAATAAATACAGCGATAGCTCCTTATAATCATTCTTGTTAGTTGGCCGCCAATTAATCCCATACTTCGGGTATACCCTTTTAGCTACCTCAAACCTTTGAACAAAATGGTTCACAAAACTCCAATGTTCAAACCCATTCTTGTCCCTCATATATAATCCTAATAATGATTTGATTAAGGCTTTAGTGTCAATACCATCATCAGATAGTCCTTCAATACCCGCAGCCTCAACGATTTTACACTTTTTGGGCTCACCTAGCATTTTTAGTGCAATAATTCGTAATGCATAGTATTCGTGAAAAAATTCTTGGCCATAATACGAAGAATAAAAATAAGTATTACGATCTTCCAAACGCTCGCCATCTGCATAAGGATACATATCACTCATAACTAAAGCCTTCTAGATTTTCTATAATACGACTAGTAATTGATTCTATTGTTTCATCCTTTGATGTATCAATAATTAAATTTGGTGCATCAGGCTCTGGAAAAGGTATTTGAACTCCTACAACATTTTTATCCGCTCCACTTTTCGCGGCGTGATAAAGACCCTTTGTATCCCGATCTTCCAGTACTTCAATAGGAGCGTATACGTATATTTCGAAATAATCCTTATATAATCGTCTATTCTCTTCAAGAATATCTGGGAATATACATATTGCACAACAAATTACATTGATATCCTGCCTATCGAGCCATAAACATAAGTCTCTGAGTCTTTCCGCGCTTTTTCTTCTTCCTGCAATAGTAAAATCCTTTTCTTTATCGTCATTTTTGAATAATTCACGTACTTCATCCCCATCAATAAGTACTGTATTTAACTTGTCCTTCTTTATGCGAGCATACACCTCTCTTCCAATAGTGCTTTTCCCTGCACCTGACATTCCAATCATCCAAATAACCATATATTAATACCTTAAAGTAAATCTCATGACAGAATAATATAATGTTAACTATCTCATATAGTTAACAGATAAGCCGATAAATCAGACAAATAAAACAAACAGATTTAATTTAGACAAGCTTCACAAGGAAATCCCTGATAGTATCCTCCGGTGTTGTTTTACTATAATATTCTTTTAGTGATTCTGCCCCTGCGCAATATTCAGAATAATTACTACCGATAGTATTTACAGCCTTCGAAAATTCCATTTTATCACTTACAGACTCACCTGCCTTATGATTTTCCACATGTTCCGCCAGCTCCTTAAGCTGCTTGCAAATAATAACTGGCAACTGCATATTTATATATGTAAAGTATTTATTTGGCGAGGCATGAGAATTTATACCAGTGTCTTGAGGATCGTTCCAACCCAAAAATACTCCGATAACCTTACCAGACAGGGATTCAAGAATAGATTTCTCACCCTTAAATTCTCCATAAAATCTGACTCTATCTCCTAACGATGCCTTAACACTAGATTCTGCTTCCGGGTTAATTATTTTTCCAAAAACATGGAAATTATATTTTTCATCTAAAGAAGATACCCAGTCCGCAACCTGTTCAAGATCCCTACCTTTCATAACTTGACCTAGCCATACAAGAGAAACCTCATCAGTATCATTAACCACCCGTGGAGTATCGCTAAGCTTTTCAAATGTCCTAAAATTAGGCACCACGGCATCATTAACTTCTTTTAATTGGAGTTTTTTGAAATCCTCTACTTGAGTCCTTGATATTCCCACTATAGCATCAACATAACGAGCATAATGCCTCAAGTAAAAACGGTAAATTGGCCAACATAATTTAAATAAAGAAGCTAATTTCAGTTTTTGCAACTGATAGAATAACTCGTAAGGCAGGGAGTCATGATAGTCAAAAATAATTTTACATTTTTTGTTATATCTCCTCACTTCCTTAATATAAAGCAATCCTTCAATACCACTAGCGTTAATGTATACCAAATCTGCTTGCAAAATTGATTTTACAATATCAGCATGAAATGTCTTAAGACCAATTACAGATCGGAGAAAACTCATACGGCTATTCTCTGTATAGTGTTCTCTAATACTATCCTGGTGCGAATTTTTTCTCTTCTGATGCCCTGGATATTTTGCATCCCAGTAGACATCAGCATTCAGCGACAAATCTGACATCACCTTAATCACACGTCTGACACGTAAATCACAGTCCGCATGGTGTGGTGACTGCATTACAATATTTATATTTTTCATTTTATACCTTCTGACACAATATACTTAATAATTGCAAGAAAAATGAATCGAATTTGAGCAATATTACTTCGAAATCCTGGCGTTATTCATCCTTAATATATTATTTCTAATCATCCAATGGTAAAACAGATTTAGTCCAAAGTGACTCAGCAACCTTTAGGTCGCTGGGCGTATCCACCTCACACCAGCCACCATCCAATGGTACTCCATAAATAGGTCTACCTAATTTTATCAGTAAATTGATTAATGCGGTCATATCCAGCTTATCTCGCAAATTTGGATTATCTGCTATCAGCTCTAAAACCCACCGCATTCCTCGAGGTGTGATTTTAAATAAACCCATGTATTGCCCCATTATTTTTCTTACATCATCCACCTTTCCGCCTATATCACTAACCTTTCCTTCATCGTCAATAATAAAACTTTCAGCATCGTCTAAAGGATCATCGAATCTCTGCTGCCATAAATCAAGCCATTGTCTGTCATAGGCTAAAACAAAATCACCAGGACTTTCTATAAGAGCTGAAACAGCTTTACTCCCAAACACAATATCAGAGTATGAAACTATGGTGGGCTCATTGATAAATTCCTTTGCATACAGGAGAGAAACGACCATATTACTAGTCGACCATTCAGGATTCTTGATTGTTTCAAAACCATAATCTTCTAATGTCTCGGAAAGATAGCCTGTTACAATAGTCGTTTTATCCAACCCAGCTTTTTTCATTGCGTTTGTCTGCCACTGAAGCAAAGAACGCCCACCGAGCTGTGTTAAACATTTCGGGTGATCTTCAGTCATGCCGCCCATTCTGCTGCCTCGGCCTGCTGCAAGAACTAAACCTTTATATTTATTTTTTTGCATTTTTCACCAAAATCTTCCTTCAAGAAATAATTGTTGAATTAATTGCTTATCTAACTTTTCATTCGGGCTTCTTCTTTCTGGATGCCATTGCAACCCGAGAATATTATGTTCTGGATGAAAAAAACCTTCTACAACATTATCTGGCGCTACAGCAAACGCTTGCAAACATGAAGCCATGCCATCTAGTAATACGCCTTGATTATGAAAACTATTTGTCTTTATAGCATCTAAACCTATATGCGATAGAAACTTTTTATTAACAATCGATAGCTCATGATCTGTGCACACATGCTTCTGAGTAGTATGTTTTTTTAGGTTTTCTTCAAGCTCCCCTCCAAAAATAATATTTAATACCTGAAACCCTCTGCAGACCCCTAATGTCGGGATATCATGCTCAAGAGCATATTTGACTAGCTTTTTCTCAGTAATATCACGTACTTCTGCACTACCCCAATCATTACCATTAGATAAAATAATGCCATTAATCGATAAATTATTACACCAATCATTAATATTACTAACTATATTTGGCACAGGTATGATGGCGCATTCTGGTAAAATTTCTGATAAAAATAAAAGCCAATCATGACTGAGGGCATCCCTATACTCAATGTACTCTTTATTTTCAATAACCCTTTGTGTAATAGCTATGCGCAACATCTTTATCCAGCATTATCCGGGAACACTCTACCCTCAGCACAATTCAGAACAATATTACTACCTTGAATAAGGCGATCAAATATTTGCTCGCCACAACCAATAGCAGCCGGCATTCCTAGCTCTGCGCACCGAATAGCCATATGGGAATTCGCACCTCCATATTTTGTTATAAGCCCTTGTATAGCACGTCCAAATATCCAATCGAATCCAGGATCAGCACCTTCGATTAGCACTATCTTATTATCCAGCAGTTCAGGATCAGACATATCACCAGAGACAAGAATACACTCCGCCTGTACACAATTTCGAGTAATAAAATTTGGCTGCTCAATGCGTAAAGGAACAATATATAAATCAGATGCCTGAGTTATTAACATTGGCAAATGAAGTGCACTTGTAACTTCATGATCTCTTCTTCCAGCTTCAGCCATGTTCTTTAAATGGCTTTCGAGTGATCGTCCATCTGCATTCACCATACAATCCAATATGTCATTAATCGATAAAAATGATAATTCATCTTTAGTTAATCCCACTCGCTTTCCCCACAACGAAAGTACTTCTAGCAAATCACTTACATTTCTAGTAAACACAAATTTTGCGTACTCCCTCCCTTTAATTGCATTTACTATATACTCAAGTAAATGATCAGATGAAATATCAACATAGCCAATCTTATCTAGTTTCAACTTAATTGCTTTTTTCTGGTCATCATCTAATTTATATTCTTTTTTATGCTCAAGAGGCTTTTTAATGTTAGATGATTTAGAGAACAAATTATCGCGTTTATCATATCTTGGTGAAAGAATATCATACGTTCCAGGTCTTAGGTGTCCATACTTTTCCATAAGCTTGTCGTAATGTATTTCATCTCGGTAGAATAATTCCATATCACCAAGAAACTCACTAGCTACTGTAGATATTGATGATTGAATATCGACTACTTCATCTCTAGATAATACGCCCTCTGATATCAGCGAAAGCAACATACTATTAGCAATAAATCCATGCCTCGCAAGTACTGAAAATGGCATAGTGCCATACTCAATACAATCCTCAATCAATCCTCTAACTAGAGCAATATTTGGCTCATCATACTCATCAAGCAAAGCTATCCTTCGCTCTTGAAGTACATCCAATAAGGCAAGATTATCAGAAATAGAAGACACCTGACCTGAAAGTAATTTATGTGTTAGTCTCTGCAAAGAATCTCTATATATTTGCACTTCCTGTTTATCCAAACACCCGGAGTACATTTCATCAAAATGACTATCTAGGTCAAAACTAAAGCATGTAGTAGCTACTTCAAATTCAATTTTGTCATGGAAGTGCGGGTTATTTTTAAGTTTATCAAGCCAAGCATTTACTATCTTATGAGATATACTACAGGGTAAATCTTTCGGCAAATATGAGTGAAAACTAAGCCTAACATCTATGTAAGGCTGCCCACCAAAGGAAGACATTAACGGCCAACCTCTAGGTTCTGCATACCCCATCAATGACCGTGCCTTTCTCCACGTTTCATCCGTTATCAATAATCGATACAATGAAAATGCTAATTTCCGAGGTGTGCTACCTATCATCTCTGCAGGATTCCAGTCTGGCATTTTTCCAAATATTGATCTTTCCCCTACTACACCAGAAAGCGGCCTTAATCGGGTATTCAAGGTCTCTTCAACTCTCGCAAGCATATCATTCATTCGGAGTGTGAGATCCCTACTCCAATTTTTTGTCGTTGTAATTTGCCTGACCTGCAGCAAGAAAACACGATTGTCTGGATCCAATGTAAATTCTATGTCTAGTTTTGAATTTTCCGTTAACCTCTCAATTTCCTCAACGGCCTTCAACAATGATTTAAATCTGGGGGACCCAAGTTTTTTCCACTCATTCCGATGTAGCTGTAATGTTCTGTTTATATAATCAGTTCCTGATGTTATCGTATCCGTTCTACCACTCTCATCATCATAATTAACTATATAATATGGTGCACCGCTATTTATTTCCTGAGTAAAAACAACTCCGCTCATCGCAACATTAGTAAGCATTTCCTGTATCAGAACCTGATCATCACCTTGGGCTACGACCCCATCACGATCATAACTTGATATTACCTCTTCAATAGCTTCTTCAATGGCCTTAGAACTACGTGAATCTATATAACCAATAGATAAAAAGGCACCTGCCATAGCAGCTCCGCCATCATCCTCCCGCTTAGCTGAAGACCTTACAACGAGATATTTCGAATCCAGATTTTTTACTACTCTGTCAAGAATAATAGACTTATTCTCAGTCCATTCAGCAATATTAAAATACATAAATTTTGGAACAGAACACTCGGTGACGAGATCTTTTAAATTCCATAGAGTCTCAGACTTTGTTCCAAATTTAAATTCTTGATCAAATTTTTTCATTCTAAAAAATAACCTATGATTCCAACTTCCACACAATATTAATATTTTTAATGATGTAATATGCTTAAAATAAGAACTTACTATATACCTCTCTGCTTCTCATAGGCTCTACTTATATTCCTATAAATCATAGCAATAAAATATTATTATAAACAGATCTTATTCTCAATATTTACATCCATCTCTTCTCTAAGTTGCCTCATCAACACAGAATAATCACCCAGATCAAGATATTTCATAACCCGAAATAATTATCATTAGTAAATGCATAAATTATTTTAGCATATCACTACACATGAGCTGCTATACCACTTGTTTTAATTGAGTAAAACCTAAACTTTCTAACAAAAAGTAGCAGCATCAAGGCTAGCACGCCTTTATTTAATAATACAACTGGCGGGCCTGATACAAAAACTGATAAAATGAAAAATAAGCCACCATATGAAAAACATCGCAAAACTGTCCTTTTACCAGAAAGGAATCTACCAAATAAATACATATAACCCCAACCTAAAAACATATAAAACAGGAATACAGTAATCAACCCACCATTATAATATGAAGAAGCAACTGTTGTAATGGCAGATGTACCTCTATCAGTACCATGTATCAAATAATAAAGATGATGCGCAAGATAGCTACCTTTATGTCCAGGCAAGATACCTAATATTCCTTGCCCCCAATCTGAAAACCATGGGAAGTCCTGCTCTATTACGTATCTAAATCCCCATATGCCTTCTTCTTGTTCATTTATAAAAATTCGACCAAGTAACTGAAATATTATTTCTATTGTTTCAAATTCCTGGATACGGCCATTCATTACAGAAAAAAGTCCAAAAATAAGTATTATAAGCACAGATACAAGAACAAGCTTCATTATCTTAATTTTAGCAATGGTTGATATCCCGAATAATAACGCCAGAAAAGAATAAAGCAATGGTGCGCGCTGCCCAGTTCCAAGTAGTGAATAAAGTAAAATAGGAACAATAAATAATACGGCTAACCTGAATGATACTTTTTTACCTGACAACCATAACCATGCGGCAATAACATACAAACATACAGGTAATAACAGGTTTTTGAATTGATTTACTATGCCGGGGGCATAATAATTCTCTCCAGAATACGCAGCTAAACGAGCTGACTTAAAATCCAGAATATCGTGGCCCATGACGATATCCACTAAAAGGTTATAACCAACAGCATTATAATATATAAGCGTAATAGCAAATGAAAAAAACGCCAGAAACACTACAATCATTCTACTCGTTTGTGAATCCTTCTCAATTGGTGAAGTGTAAAAAAGACTATATCTCTTTTGTATATCAAAATGGGACATAGATATTGCAGCACCGAATATAAAGGAAAATATTGCCAAAAAAAGAATAAATGTATACTGAATATCACTGGGAAGCGATAGATCAAGCATAATAATGGTTCCTGACGCAATTATCCATTGAAACAACAAAAACCAAAACACCGGATTTGCCCGTTTAATGCGCCTTAGAAAAAACATCGCAAGCACGATAACAATCGTATACGTAGTCAACACCACTATATTATCTACATTCATATCAGTTTTTTATAATCACAATGCTAACCATATTTATCTACAATTATATTTCAGAATTCGTAATCTTTATCAATATCGACTTGGCTCTATATATTGATGTAACGCCCAGGGCTATAGCAACCAAAAATATAATCAATTGATCCAAAAGAAGAACATCTTTTATAAATAAAAGAATTGCTCCTAAAAAGAAAATAAAAATTAATTCGTATGTAAATGAGCCAATTAATGACTTATATTTAACACCTGCATTATTAAGAACCCATAGGCCACACATTGTATATGCAACAGCTGCACAAATGGAATATACAAAAATTGCATAAATCGCACCTCCCATACTTGCACCGATCAATAAGCCCACTATTCGCGTTATAAAGATTAAAATCTGGAACTTTAACTCAACTCTCTGTAATTCTAATACCACATACAAGCTCATTAGCGGGACGAATATAAATACAGATGCTACCCATGGCGTCATTAACTGCAAGTACAATCCTGCTTCTATCCATTTTTCACCAAAAATAATCCCGAATAACTCAGGTGCCACAATAGCAATCATTATTAATGGCCCTAACCCAATGCGTAGTAACGCACGAAAAACATTTAAGCTTAGGACAGGTAATTTCCTTCCTCCACGAACTGATACCGCCTCCGCCATAAATACTTTTCCCACTGATTCAGCAACTAGTGCAACGGGCGCATTGGCAACTCTATTTGCAAGTAAATAAAGGCCCGCGGCAACAGGTGTATATAAACTTGCTATCAGCAACATTGGAAACTGTGTACCAAAGACATTTAGCATATCTGACCATGTTGAATACTTAGGAAAATCACTATATCGTTTTGAAACGCTTTTTACATTTGATAATTTTACCTGTCTAATTTTCATATCGTTCGACTTCACTGCTGCCTTGATGAATAATATCAAGCCCATGAAAAACCCCATTATGTGCCCAATAATAAGACCTAGAGAGCTAAGCTGAAAAAAACCCAGCACTATTTGAAAAAGCGACATGCCACCGCCTTGAAAGACACGCGCAACAGCAATTACCCGAAATGTTTTCTTACGTAACATCCAGAAGTTAAATATTTTATGACTTCCTCCAATTAAAATACCAATAGGAAGCAACCATAGATATGGTTCAAATGCAGGTGTATTTAGTATTGCTACAAAATCATTCCCAAAGATGAATACCCCCCCTCCTGTACTGGCAACTGTGATTGCAACCAATGTGAGAGACAATACTATTATGCTCCACGCAGTTGCATCTAATTTAGGCAAAGGGATCGCAAGTTCATATCGCAAGCTGGAAACAATCGTTATAAATGAATAAATAGATACGTAGATTGCAAAGATGCCGAAATCTTCAGGGGTATATAATCGAGTCAGAACAGGTGAGCTGATTATAACAAGAAGCTGTCCTATAATAGTACCGAGAACCATAATACTTACGCCAGATGTGAGGTCACCCTTCGGCTTAAAGTACTTACTTAGATTTAAAATCCTACTAAACATCACAAAAAACTAGGTCTCTAAGGGAAGTTTTACTAGCACAGTCAAACAAAAAATATAAAATCAATCTTTCAATACGTGATTTCAGGAAAATTTCCTATAAAGCTTCAAGAGAAAGTCGTATAGTGGTTTTTCACTTGGGTATGCGCTATGAGGTTTATTCGGCCTACTAATATATTCATCAAGCTGTTCATTTGACCACCCCATTTTTTTAAGAAAATATTGTTTATCCTTTTCTAATTCGGTCTCACTTTCATATGCGATGCCCACCAGTCCTTTTAATGCTTCATCACGTGACATTTGTTTGGAAGCTACCAAGGTAGAAAAATGAACTTTTCTCTTATCTACCTTAAATTTCTCACATAAAATAAAACCCTGATAAAATCTTGTAAATATTGATTCGTAATGCTTATATGGATAACGTTTATAACCAAAATCACGCTCCAGTATGTCCAGAGCATCTTCTTTATTAAAATCAAAATTATCGAGGAAAGATATCCATTTATTCTGCTTGATGAATTCATGCCATGCGAATGACAAAACTCCTATAGACGGAAATGTTTCTACACTAACATTTCCAAATATTTTGGCTATACCAAAAATATTTTTTCTATCAAATTTAAGATGATTCCATTCTGCGGGCATTTTCATTCCTTCTGTAGCCTGGTTCGTACCCGCTAATATATACTTTATTCCAAACTTAGATGCTTGCTGATAATTTACTGCCAACATTGCATTGTCATATAACAATTCTACATCAATCACATCCGCATCAAAAAATGCCTGCATTAACTTGCGGTATTCATGCCATTCAATCACATGCGTAAAAAGATCAACATTCAAGCCGCGAACTAAATTAGCAATATTATTCTGTGCTAACTCAGAATTCCACCCATTATCCATATGAACTGCTAGTGGCCTTAGTCCGTACTTTAACGCCTGAACGAGAACCCATGAACTGTCTACACCACCAGAAACGCCAATAATACAATCATACTGCTTTCCTTCTCCTGATTTTTTAATTTTTTTGACTAAGTCTTTGAGTTTCTTTTCTCTTATACTAGGATCCACTGTTAAAATATGCCCGGAACGGTTAAGAAACTCAGTGCAAAAATTACAAATGCCATTCTCATCAAACGTGATATCTTTTGCACTTGTATCCATAACACAACGAGTACATGTTTGTTGGGTTTCAGTAGTCATATTTATCTCAGTAAATCTTCCAATACCTGGTATTGAGGGAATGTGATCAATACTGCGCGGTGAGGGCCATGGTAAACAAAAAATGAACCCGCAGCAACAGCACTTGCACCTGCTTCTGAGGCCGCTTTTATATCTGCAAGACTACCAACCCCACCAATTGCAATTATAGGAACAGTAACAGCATTACTAGCCTCGGATATTAGCTGAGTATCCATTCCTGTCATCATCCCATCATTATCGACTGAATTAATTACAATTTCACCCGCCCCTGAATCTACGCATTTTTTCATAAACTCTAACCACGAGTACTTTAAGCTCTGACTGGTAGCCGCATGATAAAGACGTCGTCCTTTTAACCAATGGTTTTTTATATCAATAGACACCACAACACTTTGGCTTCCATAACGATCTGCGATTCGGCTAATCAGCTCAATATCATTCAGTGCAGCACTTTGAATGCAAATTTTTTCAACTCCTAGTGAAAAAAGTCTCTGGACATCGTTTTCTGTTTTTATGCCGCCACCATAACAAAGTGGCATAAAGCATTCCGATGAAAATTTTTCAATTAAATTAAAATTAGGCTTGCATTTATTTTTACTAGCAGATATATCAAGTACGATAATCTCATCAACTTCTTTATCATTAAATATTTTAATCGCATTTATTGGATCACCCACATAAGCAGGCTTTTTGAACTTTATTGTTTTAACCAGCCCTTCATTTTCTAACAATAAACAAGGTATCACTCTTGTCCTTAGCATTAAGATAGGCCTGAAAATCGTTTGAACAAAGCCATTCCAAATCGGTGACTTTTTTCTGGATGAAACTGAACTCCCATTATTTTATTACGTTCAACTGCGCTAGTGAATGTTCTACCATGGTGTGTAACACCAACGGAATCTGAATCACTTTTACATGCTACATAATATGAATGAACAAAATAAAATCTCATTTCATCATCTTGCTCATCCAGTAAACTGGAATGATTAGTTAGCTTAACCATATTCCATCCCATATGAGGTACTTTAATATTATCTTTTGGCTGAAATTTCTTTACGTCGCCTGGAATCAAACCAAGTCCTTCCAAGCGCCCTTCCTCACTTGAATTAAAAAGCATCTGCATACCTAAGCATATCCCCAATATATTCACATTATTATTAGCTGCAAATTTAATTGGATCAATCAGCCCTGCATCATCTAATGCTTTCATTCCTGCATCAAATGAGCCCACACCAGGTAAAATAATTTTCGCGGCATTAGCCACGTCATCTGGAGATGAAGAGCTATATGCATCACCGCCAACACATTTAATCATATTACATATGGAGCCAATATTGCCAAGCCCAACATCAACAACCAGTATTTTTTCAGTCACATTCATACCTTGAAAAATTTATAAATTTCATCACACTTATTATCAACATTGAAAATATTGCACCTATGAAATCAATAACAAACTAGCAGAGAAAATTTTTGACTCTTACTTCAAAATCAAACGCTTATTTTTCGTTAAAAAAATTTTTAATAACGGCAACTACTTTCTCCAGTTCGCTTTCAGATAAATGCTCCCCTATGGGTAAACTTAATAGCTCACTATCCGATCTATTGTAAAACGTATCTGCGGAAGACATGCCAAGATATTGATATGCATTTAATTTTGGTAACGCAACAGGATAATGAACCCCCGTTTGTATTTCATTTTTCTCAAGAAAATCTTTCAACTTATCTCTGCAAGCAACTCTGATTACAAATAAATGGTAAACTTGAATTGCCCAATCCGATCTTATAGGTAGAACAAGACCATCAATATCACCAAGATTTTCCATATAATAATCTGCAATTTCAATTCTTCGCTTCGTCCACTCCGGCAGGTGTCTTAATTTAACGCTCAAAACAGCAGCCTGGATACTATCTAATCTTGAATTTCTACCTTCAAACTCATGATTATATTTCCCTGTTCGACCATGATTTGCGATCATCCTAGATCGCTCAGCTAATCTACTATCATTAGTAGTAATGGCACCACCATCACCATAGGCACCCAGGTTTTTACCTGGATAAAAACTAAACGCACCCATATCCCCAATAGAGCCAACAGATTTCCCCTTGTATTTAGCGCCATGCGCCTGAGCACAATCCTCTAACAAAAACAGGTCATTCTCTGAACATAACTCCAGCAGAGGATCCATGTCACAAGGGTGCCCATACAAATGAACTGCAATAATTGCAGAAGTGGAATTATTGATTTTTTCTTTTACACTTTTAATCGATAACGTATAATTATTCGCATCAACATCAGCAAATATCACCTTATGTCCAGCACGTGTTACTGCTTCAGAAGTCGCAATAAAACTGTTACCTGGAACAATAATTTCTGATCCCTGAGGGATATTTGCTGCTTCTAAT
>Ga0316206_1001144_pt1 | contig 25989 bp, 18 predicted proteins | sample 6monthpyrite_MG_FD_204942 | JGI IMG/M metagenome (GOLD analysis project Ga0316206, IMG submission 204942) | Microbial mat bacterial communities from mineral coupon in-situ incubated in ocean water Damariscotta River, Maine, United States -... | ecosystem: Environmental > Aquatic > Marine >... | reverse complement strand
TTTGCTTTCACCTGTTCCAGAAACTGTGAATAAGTCAGTTTCTGATAATTACCCTGAGATGGGCCAAACTGATTAAAAACAGACATCAGAATGATCGCGATAACCACCCACAAGATAATGTTTTTTGCCATATCACTCAATTTTAAGATCCTCAATAATCTTTATTTATAACGACTTATAACAGACGATACTATAATTTATGGCCTCTTGCCAGAATATATACTTCCCGGCTACGAGGGCGTGAAGCTTTGGGTTTTCGATATACTATTTTGCTGAATCCAGGCTTGATCATCTCGATCAGTTCGTTATAGCCTTCCCCCTGAAAAGCCTTGATCAAAAGATCACCACCCTGACGAAGTCTTTCTTTGGCAAAATCCAGTGCCAATTCGCATAGATACATCGCGCGAGGCTGATCTACAGCACTCACGCCACTGATATTGGGGGCCATATCTGAAATTACAAGGTCTACGGATCGACCCTTTAACATTCCCAATAATTGATCCAGTGCATCCTGCTCACGAAAATCGCCTTCTATCAGGTCTACACCCTCTAACGGCTCAATCGGCAGAATATCCAGACCAATAATACGGCCATTCTGACCTATAATTTTTTTTGTATACTGACACCAGCCTCCAGGAGCAGCCCCCAAGTCAACAACAACCATTCCAGGCTTGATAATCTGGTCTTTTTTTTGAATTTCTTCCAGTTTAAAAACCGCTCGCGAACGATAGCCTTGCTGCTGAGCACGCTTGACAAACTCATCATCAAAATGCTCCTTCATCCATTGCTGACTACTTTTGCTACGTTTCGCCATTAGCCTGACTTTTCTCAAGATGCGCCTTGATAACCCTGCGGGTACGAAGAATGATCCAGACGGTCGACAGTAAACCAAAAATAAAAAGTGACATGAATTGCATAAGCTCATCTGTTATCAGCTGGGTAACCAGCACCCATACTATGACTGACAGCACTATAATAATACCCAGATCAAGTTTCACTGCATTAAGCGGGCTAGGCGCAACGGTTACATACCGCCCCTTGCGTGTTACACTTGCACTCTTGTCTGATTCCAATGTTGATTTATTTTTCATGATTACTGATAAACAAAAAAAGTTTTTACGTGCAAAAGCGCATCATCTTAAACCGGTTGTTACTGCTGGTAATGCTGGCTTATCTGAAGCCGTTGTAAATGAGATAGAAATTGCTCTTGCTCATCATGAGCTAATCAAGGTTCGCATCAATGGTGCTGATCGTGACGAACGTAAACAAATGTCTGAGCTGGCCTGTAAAAAATGTAATGCCAGCCTGGTACAACTTATTGGACATATTTGCGTACTATATCGCCCTGCCAAAAAGCCGGTAATCAAATTACCGTGAAGGTCTGACACCCAGTAAAACCAGCGCCAGTCCTAACAAACTATTAACCAGAAACAGGATTGAAGAAATACCATGCAATCGACCAAATTCAATAGCGGCCTGACCTCCTTTCTCTAACCCTGATAGTTTGAGGTCCACCATCATGGGCTGCAATATAAACTGGCCAATAATAATAATCAGCAACATAATAATCAGCACCCGAAAGCGTAAACCAAATCGATTGCTATCAGGTGAATGATATAAAACACTGATCAGTAACAAGCCACCGGCCAGAAGACCGATATAACTGCTGATTGTAAAGATCTGGCCAGCCACATTACCCGCAGTCATTCGGTCCAGCATATTAAACAATACCGGTGCGACCACATAACCGGCAAACCACATACTACCCACCCAAAGGGTCAGTAGCAGTTTTTCACCACTGGCCTGATACTTCATCAGATATGACGAACTTCAACTATTTCAAGTTCTCGGTCGCCACCGGGTGTTTTAACTGTGGCAATATCACCTTCCATTTTTCCGATCAAGGCACGTGCAATGGGTGAACTTGAGGAAATCTTGCCCTGCTTTATATCTGCCTCATCTTCGCCCACAAGTTGATACGTTAACTCTTCACCCGTATCTTCATCTGCAAGCAGTACGGTTACACCAAAGATTACCTTACCTGTATGTGGAATCTGGGTCACATCTATAATCTGTGAATTCGACAGCTTGCCATTAAAATCGGCAATACGAGCTTCTATAAAACTCTGCTCTTCCCTGGCTGCATGATATTCTGCATTTTCTTTCAGATCACCATGTGCACGTGCTTCTGCAATAGCCGCAATAACGCGGGGGCGATCCTCATTTTTCAATTTCTTTAGTTCTTTCGCCATGGCATCAGCGCCATGCTTTGTCAAAGGAACCTTGTTCATTCCTGTACCTCCTTATGCAAGTCCTGAAGCACATATATGCCTTCCTTGCCTGCCTGATTCAATGCCAGGCAGCTTGCTCTGGCACCGGCAATAGTCGTTGTATATGCAACCTTATGTTGCAGCGCTGCACTGCGTATCGTAAAGGAATCTTTAATAGCCTGCTTGCCTTCTGTCGTATTGACAATCAAGCTGATTTCTTCATTCTTAATCATATCAACAATGTTAGGCCTGCCTTCACCAACCTTGTTGACTTTTGCGACTTCAATCCCTGCCTGTTCGATCACTCTGACTGTTCCACTGGTAGCAACCAGTCTAAAACCTAATTCATGCAATTGCTGTGCAATTTCGACAATGGCTTCCTTGTCACGTTCACGAACACTGACAAATGCCTGACCCTTTTGAGGCAAGTCAGCTCCTGCACCTGCCTGAGCCTTACTAAATGCCTCACCAAAACTCCGACCCACACCCATAACTTCACCGGTAGATTTCATTTCAGGTCCGAGTAATGGGTCAACTCCTGGAAATTTTACAAATGGGAAGACCGCTTCCTTAACAGCATAATAAGGCGGAATAATCTCTTTGGTATAACCTTGCTCTGCCAGACTCACACCTGCCATGCAGCGTGCCGCGATTTTAGCCAGTGGCGCACCAATCGCTTTTGATACGAATGGTACGGTCCGTGATGCACGAGGATTCACTTCTATGATATAAACCTTGCCATCCTGAATTGCAAATTGAGCATTCATCAGACCAACAACCTTAAGGCTGTGTGCCATGCGACGCATTTGCTCACGCATCGTATCCTGAACGTCTTTACTTAATGTATAGGGAGGAAGAGAGCAGGCTGAATCACCTGAATGAACACCGGCTTGCTCAATGTGTTCCATAATACCGCCAATTAATACATCTTTACCATCACAGATTGCATCAACATCAACCTCAATTGCATTATCCAGGAAATAATCCAGTAACACAGGAGATTCATTGGATACCTGTACAGCCTCACGCATGTAGCGTTCAAGATCATCTTCTGAATAAACGATTTCCATGGCTCGCCCACCTAAAACATAGGAAGGACGTACAACTAACGGAAATCCGATTTCACGTGCCAGACTTAGTGCTTCTTCTTCAGTACGTGCTGTTCGGTTAGGCGGCTGCAATAAACCTTGCTCATTCACCATTTGCTGAAAACGTTCACGGTCTTCTGCCAGATCAATTGAATCTGGTGTTGTACCGATAATTGGTGCGCCTGCTTCTTCCAATGCTTGCGCCAGCTTTAAAGGTGTCTGCCCACCATATTGCACTATCACGCCTAGCGGTTTTTCTTTAATGATTATTTCCAGCACATCTTCCAGTGTTAGCGATTCAAAATACAATCGATCTGATGTGTCATAGTCTGTTGAAACCGTTTCAGGATTGCAGTTCACCATGATTGTTTCATAACCATCTTCACGCATAGCAAGCGCTGCATGAACACAACAATAATCGAACTCAATACCCTGACCTATTCGGTTAGGTCCACCACCCAGCACTATAATTTTTTCTCTGTCAGTTGGTTCGGCTTCGCATTCTTCTTCATAGGTAGAATAGAGATATGCGGTACTGGTAGAAAATTCTGCTGCACAGGTATCAACACGCTTATAAACAGGATGAAGCCCAAGTTCATGTCGCAATGCACGAAGCTCATTCTCTTTCCTGCCTGACAAGTCAGCCAGACGGCGATCTGAAAATCCTTTACGCTTAAGGAAATACAAACGTTGCTTATCCAGTGCAGATATTCCCTGCTTGCGAACTTCATCCTCAAGCAATACCAATTCTTCAATTTGCACCAGAAACCAGGGGTCAATCTTTGTCAGCTCAAATATATGCTCCAGACTCATGCCAAAACGGAAGGCATCAGCAACATACCAGAGCCGATCTGAACCGGCTATTTGCAGCTCACGGCGTAATGTACTTTCCGCATCTGCCGAGTCCATATCCAGTTTTTCATTTAAACCATCCACGCCAACTTCGAGACCGCGCAAGGCCTTCTGTAAAGACTCCTGAAAGGTGCGTCCGATGGCCATGACCTCACCTACTGACTTCATTTGCGTTGTCAGTCTTGGGTCAGCTTTCGGAAATTTTTCGAAAGTAAATCGTGGTATCTTGGTAACCACATAATCAATACTCGGCTCAAACGATGCAGGAGTAGCACCGCCGGTAATTTCATTCTGTAATTCATCAAGCGTATAACCAATCGCGAGTTTTGCTGCTACCTTTGCGATTGGAAAACCGGTTGCTTTTGATGCCAATGCAGACGAACGGGAAACACGCGGATTCATTTCAATAATAATCATGCGCCCGGTATCCGGGTTAATCGAAAATTGTACATTCGACCCTCCCGTCTCAACACCAATTTCACGCAAGACGGCCAATGATGCATCACGCATAATCTGATATTCTTTATCCGTCAGGGTTTGTGCAGGTGCAACTGTAATCGAATCACCTGTGTGGATCCCCATAGGATCAAGATTTTCTATAGAACAAATAATGATGCAATTATCATTTTTATCCCGCACCACTTCCATTTCATACTCTTTCCAACCCGCTATTGACTCTTCAATAAGCAACTCATTGGTTGGTGAAAGATCCAATCCACGCTCGCAGATCTCGATAAATTCTTCGCGGTTATAAGCAATACCTCCACCACTACCACCCATGGTAAATGAAGGACGAATGACAGTTGGGAATCCAATTTGCGCCTGAACCTGATGCGCCTCTTCCATACTATGTGCGATAGCCGAACGCGGCATATCCAAACCAATTCTTGCCATGGCCTGACGAAAACGATCCCGGTCTTCTGCTTTATCAATGGCATCCTGATCAGCGCCAATCATTTCTACATTGTATTTTTTCAGTACACCTTCACGTACCAGATCAAGGGCGCAGTTTAATGCTGTCTGCCCACCCATGGTCGGCAACAGAACGTCAGGGCGCTCTTTTTCAATAATGCGTTCAACGGTTTGCCAGTTGATGGGCTCGATATATACCACATCCGCTGTTTCCGGATCTGTCATGATGGTAGCCGGGTTTGAGTTAACCAGTATGACTTTATAACCTTCTTCGCGCAGTGATTTGCAGGCCTGAGCACCTGAATAATCAAACTCACACGCCTGACCAATAACAATGGGCCCGGCACCGATAATTAATACACTATTGATATCTGTTCTTTTTGGCATAAAATTTTACAAAACTCTAATTAGATCAGGCTTCACGATGGTCTTTAACCATGTTTATAAATCTGTCAAATAATGGTGCAACGTCATGCGGCCCTGGACTGGCTTCAGGGTGACCCTGAAAACTGAATGCCGGGATATCTGTCCGTTGCACACCTTGTAATGAATTATCAAACAAGGAACGATGTGTTGCCTGCAAGTTATCAGGAAGACTGTCTTCATCAACAGCAAAACCATGATTCTGGCTACTGATCATCACTTCACGAGTTTCCATATCCTGAACCGGATGGTTCGCACCATGATGACCAAACTTCATTTTAATGGTGGTTGCGCCACTTGCGAGTGATAATAACTGGTGTCCCAGACAGATACCAAAAACCGGTATACGGCTGTTAGCAATTTGCTGAATTGCATGAATCGCATAGTCACAAGGTTCTGGGTCACCCGGTCCATTCGACAGAAAGATACCATCGGGTTTCATTGCCAGCACTTCACTCGCGGGCATCTGTGCAGGTACAACCGTTACCTGGCATCCGCGATCAACCAGCATACGTAAAATATTACGTTTCACGCCATAATCATAGGCAACAATACGGTATGGCAATTTTTCATCAATCGGGTGTGGTGCATCTGGCAAACCCGACTCAAGCGTCCAGCTGCCCTGCACCCACTCATATGGAGTCTTTGTGGTAACTTCCTTTGCCAGATCCATGCCTTTGAGTCCAGGGAATCCACGTGCAGCCGCGATTGCTGCATCTGGATCAATGTTAGCTCCAGCCACGATACAACCGTTTTGCGCACCTTTTTCACGCAAGATTCGCGTCAACTTACGTGTATCGATATCACAGATACCGATAACATTATTCTTTTGCAGGTACTCGTCCAGAGTCATCTGACTACGCCAGTTACTTGCCAGTAACGGCATGTCACGAATAACCAGCCCGCTGGAGACAATCTTAGATGACTCTTCATCGTCATCGTTAGTACCGACATTGCCAATATGGGGATAGGTTAGTGTAATAATTTGTTTGCAGTAGGAGGGATCTGTCAAAATTTCCTGATATCCCGTCATGGCTGTATTAAATACCACTTCGCCAGTGGTCTCACCATCAATACCAATTGACATTCCATGAAACAGGCTGCCGTCTTCAAGCGCTAGTAAAGCTGGTTTACGCAATGATATCTCCTATAAATGACACGCACAAAAAAGGAGGCGCCTGAAAAATGACTCCTCCCGCTTCATCATTGGTTACAACCAATGTGCAGGTGGCTTATTTTACTGGAAATAGCATGAGGTTTAAAGGGCTGATATTCAATATTTCAGGATATTCTTGCAAAATGACACTCCATGTTATCTATTTTTTTGTTATATCTCTTATGGAATTAACAGATTATATCCTTTTTAATCATTCTAAATAACCATTAAAATCAGTTTGTTACGCGCTTTATTTCAACCCAAGCACATCTTGCATATCATACAGGCCACTATCCTTTTCGTAGATAAACTGCGCTGCACGAACTGCGCCCTTGGCAAATGTCATACGACTGGATGCTTTATGTGTGATTTCAACTCGCTCACCTATATCTGCAAACATCACGGTATGCTCACCCACGATATCACCTGCTCGAATCGTTTCGAAGCCTATAGACTCACGCTCACGCTCTCCGGTCTGGCCTTCACGACCATAAACCGCACAGGTTTTAAGGTCTCGACCCAATGCATCAGCAACAACTTCACCCATTCTTAACGCGGTGCCGGAGGGTGCATCTATTTTATGGCGATGATGTGCTTCAATAATCTCTATGTCGACCTCACCTCCCATTACACGGGCAGCAATATCAAGTAACTTGAAACACAAATTAACACCCACACTCATATTTGGCGCAAAAACGACACCTGTTTTTTCAGCTGATTGTTCAATAAGCTTTTTCTGTTTGTCTGTAAAACCGGTTGTACCAATAACAATAGTATTGCCTGCCTGAGCACATAGTTTCAGATTATTTTCAGTTACATCCGGACGGGTAAAATCAATTAACACATCAAAGTCAGACAACACGGCAGACAAGTCTCCCACCACAACGACACCCAGCTTGCCAATACCCGCCAGTTCGCCTGCATCTGCACCCAGTAAACTGCACTCTGGATACTCAATTGCAGCAGTTACCTTTAATCCTTCTGTTTGCTCGCAAGCCTCGATCAAGGTTTTTCCCATTCGGCCAGCAGCACCACTTATTGCTATTCTTACCATTTTATAAACTCATTGATTGATTCATTATGATGCAAGATACATTATTTACAGAAGACTGCAAACCCGGATTTACAATGGAATGTTATTTTCAGCAACTGATATCACCTGATCATTTCAACGCGTAGTCGAGCTACATCGGCTCGACCATGGTCATCGACGATACGCAAGGTAAAATTACCCTGTTCTGGTCTCCAGAAAAAAGGCACGTTTTTTCCACTTTTACCCAGATAGCGATTATCAAGAAACCAGTATAGTGTTTTAACATCAGCATCAACAATGGCAGACATCGGTATACGCTCCTGTTTTAACCGGTCACTACGTATAGAATAAGTTAATCTGGAATTAGGTGATCGGATTAGCGGTTTCTTCCCAAAACTGTTCTGCTCATTCAACTGACAACTGGCGAGATATGCTGGTGGTGATTTTACTATGATGCCTGCCTGACGAAAGATATACTGCAGATCTGATGGCCAGAAAGCATAGATCTCTGTATGTGTGCTTTTTTTATCTGAACTACAGGCACGTAAACCCGTTTTAGTGTCTATATTGATAGCACGATAAACTGTTGAAACCTTGATAGGAGAAACACCGGGTATAAACCACGAGGTAGAAACATCAGGACAATATTTTCCAGGCAAATCTCCCGAACTGGCACACACCCTGACTTTGCGTATATTTAAATTATCCAACCTGAAATGCTCACGCTGATTCCACCTGGACTTTATATTCAGGCCTGCCAGAATCTCGAATAATAATGGTCCTGCGGCTGTACGCCCCACAAAAGCAGGGTTACCCTGACCATTAAAATTTCCAACCCAGACGGCTACAACATAAGGCCCTGAAACACCCACAGCCCATGCATCTCGAAAAGCGTAAGATGTGCCTGTTTTCCATGCAATACCCGCGTTCTTTCTACCTGATAATACAGTAACATAATTTCCAGGGGCCGGATTCTTGTCTAACATATCCAGCGTAAGAAAACTGGCTTCTGTACTTAACAAGCCAGATCGAGAAGGCTGCAGCCTTCTTTGATTCAATAATGAAAGTTTTTGATGATATCCACCATTAACTAACATCCCGTATAACTCAAGCAATTCTTTCATACTCACTTCAACACCACCGAGACCCAGTGCTAAACCATAAAAAGATTCTGCACGTAAATTCGCCACACCTGATGTCTTTAATAACTGATACAGATTATGCTCGCTGTTTAGTTTATTCTGTAATGTGACTGCGGGTACATTGCGACTGGTAACAAGTGCACGCTTAGCAACAACAGGACCCGCAAATTGCTTATCAAAGTTCTCTGGTGTAAACCCGCCAAATTGTCTGGGGGCATCCTTGAGTAATGTCATTGGATGAATCAAGCCCTGATCCAGAGCCAGCGCATAAATAAACGGTTTTAACGCAGAGCCCGGGGAACGTCGAGCTGTAAAAGAATTAACCTGACCATTAATCTCTGCGTTAAAAAATCCTGCTGACCCCTGCAGTGCTTTTAGTTGCATAGTTCTTGTATCAAGAATTGCTGCGCCTGCGTTACTTACACCAACCTGTTTCATGCGGGCAACATAATCAATAAGCCGATGCTTTAAGCGTTTTTGAATATTAATATCCAGACTGGTATGAATAAATCCGGTTTTATCTGCGCGCAACTGTTTTTTCAGTACCTGTATAAAATGCGGCGCAATAAAAGGTAATTGCTCTGGTTTGCGTACCTGTAGCGGTAAGTTCATATACACAAGCCTTGATTTATCTTGCGGATAATTCTGCAACCAACGTAACAGTAACCTATCACGTGCCTGCAAAATACGCTGCATACCGGCCTGACTTGTAGGATTACGTTTATTTGGATTTTGAGGAATCACCGCCAACAATAATGCTTCGGGCAAAGTCAGTTCCGACGCGTGATGATTAAAATAAATCAAGCTGGCCGCTTCAATCCCTTCGATATTTCTTCCATACGAAGCAAGATTAAAATAAGCCTGTAATATTTCTTTTTTATTATAATGTCGCGTTAACTGAAATGCCCTGAATATCTGGATTAACTTACCCGTGAATGTTCGTGTTTTTATACCCCATCGTAACCGTGCCACTTGCATGGTAATTGTCGATGCTCCAATGGCTCGCTCACGTTTTACATAAGTACTCCAGAACGCCCTTAAAAGGGCATAAGGATTAATACCGGGATGTTGATAAAAGTGCTGGTCTTCATAGAGTATTGTAGCTTGCTGGATCAAAGGCGATACCTTGTCAAGCCTCACAGGCAGTCTGTATTTCTCATCATCTGACAAACTTAATCTTAATAACTTATTGTTTGCATCCAGATAGGCACGCGAATAATCATGATATGCCAGTAAATCAGGGCGTGGCAGAACAAAATAACTAATCATTACTGCTACCGGTAACAGTAAAAGCACTGCCAGAACTTTATAAGTTTTCCTGCTAAGCATCACTGTTCTATTTTGATAATTTCACCTTGACTTTACTACCGACTGAATGAGCATACACTGAGCGATCGTACATGGAACGTGCGTATACAGGGGCAACGTTAAATGTGCCTGCAGATGTAACCTTCACCTTATAGTTTAATTCAATAACAGATGAGCCAAAGCTGCCATAGAAAACAATCCTGTCTTCCCTCACATCTACATAATCTGCCTCCCAGTCATAAGCAGTACGTGGAACTGAGCTACGGATTACCTCAAACCCACCCGGAAGTAAATCGGTAATAGCAACATTACTCACAAAACGTTTACCCAGCGCCCTGATCTTGATTCTCACCGTGACTTCCTGACCCGGTTCGAACGTATTAAGCTCATTGCCTTGAGCATCAAAGTAACCACGAGTCACTTCAAGTCCTTTACTGACAGGTAATACAGGCATTTCCTTATCAAAGCCCGCCTGTGATAATAAATAATAAAAATGATTATCTGCATTTAGCAGTACCTGATCGACCTGCGGCTTTATAACTGCAGATATCAAAGGTGTACGTGTGATATTTATAGGGGTTAATTTACCCTGATTATCTACTACTGAAATATTAATTTTTTCATTTTTAATTGTTAATGGTAATTGTTCAGTATAGACACCCAGCGCCAGTACGCTGTACGCAGAAGATATCGTATTGTATTTACCATTGAAAATCGGTTCTATCAGCATCTTTATTTTATTTGTATCAATCCTGGCAAGTTGCTCAGGAAAATGCTTGCCAAGCAAGTATATATACTGGGCATCCTGCGTAGGTATTGAATAAAAATCATCCATTTTTGCAGAACCAGTTCTTCCCATTTTATACTCCCCAACCAGACGTGAAGCTACATCCTTTTTCTTTAGCAATTGATAGGTTGCTGCCATATAAACAGCCGTCAGGTCATTGCGCCAGGTTTTTACAAACTTTTCATCCAGTCCGGTTTGCAAACTGACCAGGTAATTGGTTGTCACTACATCCATCCGTGTTAATAAGTAAATAGCCATAGCACGGATATGCGCCTGCTCCAGGCTACGAATTTTTCTTGCAGCAATGGTCTTCAGATAGTCCTTTCCGCGATCAAGCATACTTTCAGGTACAGTAAAACCACTCTGCAAACTCTCTATTAAAAAATGCATGACATATACTGACGGAAAATCAGCAACACGTGTCCCGCCCGGCCAGAAACTGAAACCACCATTAGCCAGTTGACGTTCAGATAATTTATTAATCAAATGACGAAACTTCTTACGGTTAAGATCTGATTCTGAATTAAATGCCGGGTGTTTAAGTAACCCAATCACCGGGAACATCTTACTGACTACCTGTTCGGTACAACCATGAGGAAAATGTTTTAAATAAGTTGATAAACCATCAATCAGAACCAACGGGCTAGCAGAAGCTGATATTTTTTGTTCCGCCAACTCCGAGTAAAGCTTACGTTTTAATTTCAGTTTCAGTGTGGTTTTAGAACTACCGCCACTTTGAAAACGGGTCTGATACTGAACAGCGGGACGGATACTCAGACTCACAGAGCGTTGCGCTGTCTCGCTACCTGAGTTTACTGTAAACTGAATGCTTGCAACACCAGGCTTATCCAGCGCCTGCACCATAAAATCAATCGATTTTTCACTGCCTTCTGCAATGGTTAATCGAGACTCAGGCACACCAATTACCTTCAGGTTTTTTGATGTGTTTATTTTCAGGTTAATCACTGCATCCTTACCTGACTTTTCAATCAGATTTGATACACCCACTGTTACTTTGAATCGATCTCCCGGTGCTGCTTGTGTTAATACATTAGGGGTAATCACAAACGGGCCACGTACCAGTGTTTGTCGCGTACTAACACCCATCGAGGTATCACTCACAGCAACCGCCATCAATCTGAGAGATCCCGCAAATGTTTCAGGTACAGTAAAGCTTACCTGCCTGCCTGTGGTATCTGAATCAAGAATACCTGACCAGAATACGGCAGGTTTATCGACCCGGCGACTAAACGGGTTAAGATTTTTTGCAATTAATTTCCTTGACCTCATCATACCGCCACCGGGAGCCGCGTACTGTTGCAATAATTTATAGTCTGGCAGAATCAGATCCAGCATCTGTAGTGTGGTAACACTCAATCTGCGCTTTTGCATAAAGTGACCAAGTGGATCGGGGGTTTTATATCTTGCAACCTGCAAAATACCTTCATCAACTGCAAAAACAACTAACCTGGATGGCTTATCTGTACGATATTTTATCGTCATCGTTTTGCCCGGTCTAACCAGTGCTGCCGACTCAAGATCAACTTTCAGTACCCGCTTGCTCCGGTCCACCTGAAATGATTGCACTGCATAACTCATGGGGCTGGTAAATATCTCAGGTGAAGCAGCATCTCTTACAAATACCACATTCACATAAGCATTACCTTCGAGGCTATCAGGGATCTGAATACGTTGCATCGTACTATTTGTTGCAGTCTTGAACCACTTGAACTCATGCACCTTGTTACTCTCAATTGTTATCAGGCCAGAACCTGTATAAGGAGCACGAATATTCATCTCTATCCAGCCACCTGCCTTATAATCCTTTTTATCCAGTTTCAAGCTTAACTCGGCGCGCTTGTCCATTCGGGCATTTTTCATACCTTTGCCAATAACACTGTAATTGATCCGACTCAATACCTGCCCCTGTGAGCCAGTAACTTCCATAACATAATCACCAGGAATATCCGTCGGCAATGATAATCGACTACCTGATTTATCGATTACAAAATCCGATTGCTTGAGCAGCTTTTCTTTTTTCACTGTCTGATAATGATAGGTATTATCATCACTCAACACCAATGTAGAAATATTTTGTAATTCTATATGACGCACATGTAAATCCGTTAATACTACTTGGGATAAAACAGGATTAATTGCAATCACCTGTACTTCGCGTTTTGCATTCTGACGGATATAATTAAGGTTTGAATCAGTCTTGTAGCCAACCAGAGTCGATAACGGAGAAATCATCACGCTATTTTCTGTTGATACACTACGGCCCCCGGCTTTATCATAGCCTTTAATTTTCAGACGCAAGTTATAGGTACCTTGCCTGAACCTATCAAGCCTGATCAAAAAATCAGCCTTGCCATCCGCATCTGTCTTACGTTCACCCAGCTTTTCATTTATAGTCAGCTGCCCCCCCTTTTGTAAATGGTATGGGTCAGCAAATACAAATTTTTTATAGTTTTCAAAGTAAAAACGTGTTGGTTTAATCACCATTCGTGCCTGCACTTTACGATCCTGCGCGGGTGCACCAAACAGGTTATTCAGCTGAATATCGACCTTTAACTTATCATTATTAATCCAGCCTTTTTTTACTGTGTTCTCAATACGACTGGTTATTTTGAGTGTATCAGGCTGAAACGCTTCTACCTTGAAGCTTCTTGCCCCCAATAAAACACCGCGCCTGTTGTTTTTTCTAACCAGATAAACATACACATGATAGTTACCGGTATCCGATGTTAAATCGGTCTTGTATTTATATTCAAAGATGCCTTGTGCTCCTAGATTGATGACTTTTTTGGCATTTTGTGTATACCTTGGACCACGAACAATAATTTCAACAGGAATTTTTGCTATTGACTCCATACGTGAGTTTCTGACAATTCCAGCAAGTCTCACCTGCTCTCCGGGTCGATAAATACCCCTGTCAGTAAACAGGTAAGCTTTTATTCCATAGCGCCCATTAGTTGGATGACTGACACCACCTGTACTGAATGATGAATAATCTATCTGGCGACTATAACGTTTATATGGGATGAAGCTGGTATCAACTCCTGACTGAACGATATAGGCAACAGGTTCACGCTCTTTAACAAAACCACGCATATCAGGAAATCCGGCATGCCCATCAGTATCAGTCTTTGCCGACATTACCTTCTCTCCGTTCAGGGCCAATACACTCACTGTCACACCCGACACAGGTTTTCCACTCTGCAATGATTGAACAAAAACTTCGTGACTTCGATCCTGATTTTTCTTGAGTACCACACCCAGATCAGTTACCAGTACAAGCTGCTTGTAACTCACACGAAGAGTACGGTTTCTGCGTGCATCCCAGCCGGTTAACTTGATATAAAAAAGACCATACTGGTTTTTGTCTCGGGGAAGATAATTTGACAGATCCAGAGAAGAGTAATTTGCTTCAGATGGATGTTTCTTTTGTAAATTTACAGTACGGCGAAAAACATGTGTAATGTTATCCATACTAAAATTATAATTATTAAAATCTGGACTCTTGATATCACCTGAAGTCTGACTGATCAAGTGATTAATCTGCCCCTGTCGTAAACGACCTATTTCAACACGATATCCGGGGATTCCACGACTTAAAACACTGAGTCGACGTGAACCTGTTAATGACAATACTGCTCCATCACCTTGTATCTGGAGCTCCTGTGGATATTCTGGTGTACGCTTTATCGCATCATAGGCTGAAGCACGAACATAGTTATTTACTGATTTTAAACCGGGTTTAATATACGCATACAGGTAACGCCTTGCCGGGACATTGTATTTAAAACTGTATGTCACCGAAGTATTCTTCTGGTTAGGAATCATATCCAGCTTTAATAGTTTGGATGATTTTAAGGTCTCCGCATTGACCTCTCTCGGGCTACTCCAGTAATTCTTATGACGACGCGAATTATATTTGGGTAGCAGATAGATTTTCAGCTTGTCCTTTATTTCTGCTGACGTAATCGCATCTGTAAATTGTATTGTAAATACCTGCTCAGGATCACTTTTTTTATTACGGACTATATGACTGGCTATTTTTTCTACACGTAAAAAACTGTACAAGTCTGGTATCTTCACCTGCTCACTTAATCTGGTTGCTGACGGAACGCCTCCCGAAATTGATTTGGTTCCTGCCGTAAGAACCTGGTGCATAAAATTAGGCTCCCCCGGCAATTTAATAGGCGTTGAATGCACGTTAGCTTTTAAAAGGTTTTTTGAATATTTTACTGTGTATGTAAAGTCAACGGGCTGTGATTTTAGCTCCTCACCTGAAGGACGCATACTCATTTTCAGGTGTTGCTCCAGACTTTTCCTGTCAACAGGATGAGAAAATAATAATGTAGAGACAACTTTATGAATTTTTCTGTTTTTCGGATCCTGATAAAACCTGGAATCCTTCATTTTGACAGTCATTGGCTGAGTAATAAAACTGAGTTTACTACTTGTTAATTTCGTTTCTTTAGAAAAAACAGATTTATCAAACGAAGCTGTAAATTTCTGACCTGGAGGCCATGCCCTTTCTGGCGTAAATATTAATTTATTGTCATTTTCCCAAACCCATCGACCAGAAACTTCCGGTGTTAGCGTTATTCCATTTCTGACTTGCCTGCCAGATAAATCAAGCCGCGCTGCCGATGGTTTTCCTGATGGTTTTTTTTGATTGGGCTTCAGCTGACTGAAATCATAAACAAATGATACCGTCAGGCTGGACGGATCAGGTTTTTCATCGTCTACATCAGCAAGCAATGGCAGTTGAACTTCAGCCTTCACCAACACCTCACCTGGTAAGGACTGATAATAGTTATATAAAAAATAACCCCCCAATGTACTTGATAAAATCAGTATCAAGCCAGCCCGGAAAACCAACGGTTTATTTTTCCTGAGAGCCAGGAAGCCTGACAGCCAACCTGGAGGAGCCCAGTGGAAATTCCCTATGATAGAAGATATATATGAACCTGACTTTTGGGGATCTTTCATAACAAACCCTTTTGGCATATTTAACAATAGATATAAATTAATACAACATAATCTAGCAATAAATTATGTCCGGGGTGTGATCAATTATGATGAATTATGACAGTGAAAATTATATTAATTAATGCTCTATAACTCTTATTTTCCCTTCATTATCAACATTGATGGTAGCTATTAATGTTTTTGAGCCTTGTGTAGTCAGAAATCTGTTGCGCAGCTTACGTTTACCTTTAGGAGTGATCACTGAGCCACGAACCTTGATACGTTTTCCAGAACGGCTACGTTTCTTATATAGTTTATAGGAAACTTTATAAGTACCTGGTAACGCAGCAGGATGCAGCCAGATTTCGTTACCTGGCCCACGAATACTGTCCTCTTCCAGTTTGGCCGCAGTACCTGAAAATGATTTTTTCTTGTAATAAAACTCACGACCTTGTGGATCTACGATATGCATATCAACATCATCAGTTGTTGCCCAACTAATAACAACCAGCACAAATTTCTTTTTTAGTGCGTTACTACATTTATTCAGACTTCCGCTTAATTTCCTGTTTTTGTCAATACACTGAGCTGCTTTAGCCTGACTATTTGACATGCTGGATTTGATTTTCTTTATTCTTGCCTGACTTATCTGTAGAGCACTTTTAGCTTTTCTGAGATCCTTTCTTAATTTTGCAACATCTTTATCTGAACTACCCGTATTGGAAAAATAGGGTAATGAAACAACTGTTAACAGGATAAACGCGCCCAGTGCAGATGCAAAAAGATCCAGCGCCGACATGCTGAAAATATTAATTTCACGGTTACGAAGCTTCATCTATCAGCCCTTACAACCAATGCACATGACATATCATTGTACCAATACCAACCTCATCACCGTCATTGATTTCAAATACAACTCCCTTTTCCATAACCTGACCATTCAGTTGCGTACCATTAAAGCTACCCAGGTCTTCAGCAAGTAACTTACCATCAACTACCATTAACTTCATATGTAATCTGGAAACCTGATCAACATTCAAGACATGATCTGCATTTTTGGCATGCCGCCCCAATGTTTGTCCTTCTGGACTGCGTGCCAATGAGTCACCATTTATTTTTAATCTATGTTCCAGACCATTTTCATCAACACCTACAAAAAGAACATCATTAAATGTCACAGAAGATGCCGCAATTTCCTGTTGCATCTCACTTACTTTTACATTTTGCTCACTAACCTGCTGATCTTTTTCTTTTAACTTGACCTTGCGCTTTCTTAATAAAATTACGCTGATCAATAATATTATCAGTATTGCTATCGCTGCAGCCGCCAACAAGTATTTTTGCTGTTCATCCCTGGCCTTCAGTTCTTCTTCTTTTTTCCTTTTTATTTCTGCTGCTTTTTTCTTTTCAAGTTCGGCTTTTTTAGCTTCTTTTTTTGCCTTGGCTGTTTCTGTCTTTGCTTTTTGTTCTGCTATTTTTTTCTTCTTTTCCGCTAGTTTTTTTGCGGCCTTTAACTTCTTTCGTGCTTTTTTCTGTGCTTCCAGCTTGCGATTCAGTTCTTTTAGTTCCAGCTCACGTTGCTTCCTTAGCAATAACATTTTTTTATTGCTTTCCTGCTGAAGCCGTTTGAGCTCCTGTTCTTTTTTCTTAACCTGCTCGGCCAGAGACAAGCATGCAGCCGTGGTAATCCTGTAACTGACACCGGCATTATTCAGTAATTTCTTTATCTCGGAAATGCCTCCCGCCTGATTAACGGAAGCTGATGGTTTTAGCCCACTTGCAAAAAGACCTGCAGGAATACTTTTGCTGATACCAATAAGCTCACCGCAGTTATTTACAACTGGTGCTCCATGCTGCCCCTCCTTAAAGGCAATCCCATGCTCAATTACCTTTCCTGTACCATTACCGACTGTCGTTATTTGCGTCAGAATACCCCCAAGTTTTTTATTCCCTGGCAATAACAGACTGATTTTCTGCCCTGGTTTTGATAACTGCCTCGCCAATGACAATGAATTAGCTGTCAGTCCGGGCACTTTCAGTAAAGCCAGGTCGTTTTTATCAGAGGCACTTTTTATAGTTGCAATCAATTGAGCACCGGAACCCTGGTCACTGACTATAATCTGTTGCCCCAGTCGAGCCAGGTTCAGACTTGTCAGTACATTTTGTCTGGCAATAACAACACCGAGACCACTATAGGTATCTCCGTTGTCCTTGGTGATTTTTATATTCACAATTGAATCGGCCTGAACCAGTAACGAAAAAATCAACAGGCTTACTGTCAAAGTGAATGAAAAAAAATGCTTCATCTGGAACTCCACTATAATTATTCTTTTGTAACTGCCTTCTTACCCGGGACGGTATCGATATCACTGCCGCTATCATCTGACTTAACCTGAAAAATGACCAGACTCGCATTGTCCTGCCCGGATTTCTGTTTTTCTTCAACAGCACTCAGTATTTCAAGCGCGATTGTATCGCAGTCTTCATTTTGTCTTGATGATAGTATTTCCTGCAACTCAATCTCACTACAGCTTTCAACGCCATCACTTGCAAGGACTAATATATCATCCGGTTTCAAGGCGACAGGTTTGTCTGGCAAGTCAATCATTTCAATATCCTCACCCATCACCGCCTCAAGTAACTGTGACCTGACGGGAGATTGAGCCGCTTCTTCGACAGTAATCTCACCCGCTTCAACCTGTTTTTGTAAAATAGCAGCCATAGAATGATTTTCATTCAGGCGCAATAACTCTCCATCTGAAAAAAGCCAGAAAGGACTATCACCAATACTCAACCATTGTAATCGAGTGCCATCAGTCACGGCAGCAATAAGCGTGGTACCCATACCCTCCATGTCAGGATTCTCTTCAACATATTCAAACATGTTGTAATTCACTTCCTGCAAGGCATGCAACAGTCTCTCACGAATATTGGTAAGCTCACTTTCCAGAAAGCTTTTTTGAAAAATATCGACAGCCATCTGACTGGCTTCTTTACCGCCAACCTGACCACCCATACCATCAGCCAGAATCAAAAGCCAATTGACTTCGTCAATACGGACAACAATCCCGCTATCCTGTTGACTTTCTCTTTGCCCGATAACCTGCTGAAAAACAGCATCTGCTTCCAACATTTATGTTAGTCCTCAAGATCCTGCCAGCAGAAAGCCTCGTTACACAAAGGAATAAAACGCAGGGTTGTTTCGCCCAACGATATATGACAATGTGCTGCCAGTATAGTTGGAGCAAGTACGGGGGCATTATTCAAATAAGCCAGATTCGTTCCGGTACCCTGCTGGAGATAAAACTGTTTCCCTCTGGGGTCATATGTAATGATGGCATGATTCTGTCGAGAAATCTGATCATCACCAAAACTCAACCTGATTCTCTGATCAACATCTTTACCTATACTGTTCTGCCCATACCCAATTTGTAGCACCTGACCTTTACCCGGACCGTCTATAACAACAACCCATCCTGCAACCGGGTCATCCATCGGATCTGACTCGCTATCGGCAGCTGCTGAAGTTTCTGTGGCAACAGGTTCGGTCTTTTTTTTACGTCGCCCGCCATGAATAACAGTTTTTGGGTCAGCACCCGATGCTGCTTCGGCAACAGGCGTGCCTTCCGTTGTTTTTTTGCCTGCAGGTACCGTTGGTACATCATCAGGAAATAAAGTACCACCGCCTGCAGGTGGTGTCGAAGGCCGCACTGCTCCCTTACCAGGTGGTGCTGCTGTCGGGATATCTCCACCAAATAATGATTGGGGTGGCTTTTGATTGTCTGTCGTACCATTTTTCTTCGGTGCGACTGTAGGTACATCCATCGGCATACCATCTGATCCACGTTTCTTTGCCACGATTACATACCCTCCAACTTCAATAGTATAAAATTATTCTTCATATAAGCGATTAACCAGATTATCCATGCAATACTGACCTGCACCATTCAACGCCATCTCTTCACGTGCCTGTGCTATATGCATGACAAATACAAGTATCGCGGACATTACCAATGCAAGAAGTGTTGTATTAAATGCGACTCCCAGACTGGACGTCAACAGCACCATCCATGCTTTTATTCCGGCGTTATCCCCCAGATCCGGCATTGAGCCTGCATCAGATAAAGCAAGCGCTATCCCAACGACTGTACCAATAAAACCTAATGTTGGAATTAACCACATCATGTACCGCAACATATTATATTTCAGGTCTATTTCATGCTGCATGAGTTCAAGGCTGGAATTCATCAGGGTGTTCGCCTGATCTATCGACTGACTGTTCTGAAATTGCAAAATGATTCGTTTCAGCAAGCGCTGCAGGAAAAATACATTCTGACTCGGCCGGGCTGTAGCATTCTTGTAGATAGGAACCAGATCCTTACCTCGCAACATAGTTGAATCATCTTCTGGCAACAAAGCTGCTTTAAGCTGTGCGAATTCTTTACTGCCACGACTCATTCGAATCCAGAGTTCACCCATCCCCAGAAAAAACATCATCCACATCAAATTCTGAATGGTAAAAGGGTAAAGCGTATTTCTTGCATCCAGCAATACTTCAGCCATATAGATTTTACCTGCACCTCGTTCAGGCAAAGGTAATAACATAGTTAATGCTGCAATAAAGGCAATGCTGACCATTAGGGAAACCAGAGCAACAATGACTCTGTATTGCTGTTCCTGTTTAAAATCGTTTTGCATGGTTTATCCTGTTATTGTTATAACAAAAAATCTTGATTTAAATAGTTTTACTTGTTTTTGGCTCAGACTTCAACCTGCCCCGTGCTTGCGCTCCTGCGCGGCCTGACACTCAGCGGCTCCTGATTATATGATGCATGAGTGGCAAGCTGAATACCCGCCAGTAACTTGCTTAATACTTCACGATATTTGCCAAATGCCACGTATTCATCTGCATTAACGTATCCTTGCTTTAACTCTTGCCATTCATTCTCACGAAAAACAAAGCTACCCCAGCTACTGGCTCGATCAACCAGATAGTAATGCCCACTGGAAACCAGTGTCACTTCGGCATGCTGGCGAGAAACACTGTCATGTTCAATGCTGATATCTGCATCTGCAGAGCGGCCGATGGTAAAAGTCTGAAATGCCATTTATTATGTACTCATTATTATTGATATATTTGCATCAGTTTTTTTATTTATACTACCAAATAAATAACATTTCGAGGAATATAATTATATGTTTTACTTGGTTATATTTTTAATCTAGTATAGTCACAAACAACAATAAAGTGAACAGGAGAGTACCTGATGGGGCTGATTCAATGGGAAATTGCCAGTTTTAGTGATATTGGTGGCCGCAAGGAAAACCAGGACAGAGCCATCACATTTTTTGACAGTGATTCAGGCGATGCATTCGTCGTCGTCGCAGACGGCATGGGCGGACATCGCGGCGGTGCTCTCGCTGCCGAAACCATTATCAAAACGGCAGAACAATGCTGGAATAAACACACATCACCCGTTGATATTGAAAGTTTTCTCCATGATTTCGTCAAACAGGCACATGCTGCGATCAATAAGGCCGGCGTAGAACAAAAACTGTCCCCACGCTCTACCCTCGCAGCACTTTGGTTAAATGATAAACAAGCCGTATCCATTCATGTTGGTGACAGTCGCATTATCCAGCTGAATGATCAGGGGCTGGTTCAACGCAGTATTGACCATTCTATTGTACAGCTACTTGTTCTACAGGGAAAAATCACAGAAGCTGAAATGGCCACCCATCCTGACCAGAGTAAAATGACCACCAGCATGGGTGGAGATGACAAGCCTGAACCGGAAATTACCCATTGGTCTCTGGACAAAGGAAAATATTTTATAGTCTGCTCGGATGGTTTTTGGGAAATTACTTCCTATGAACAAATGCAGGCTATTTTATCTGCAGATGATCTGGAAGCTAATCTCACAAAAAGCAGTCGTAAAAGTATTGGGCGTGCAGCTGATGATCATGATAATACCACCAGTGTAGCAATACGGCCTGTGTCGAAAACAAAAAAACAGGATGCAGCACCCCCACCTCCGGCACCAGCCCTGTCCAAACCGGTTACAAACCCGAATAAAGGTAAGCGCTCTCTTGCACTTCCCATCGCTGTTCTGGTTATTATCGCTATTGCGCTGGCCTGGTTTGTCTACACGAATGACCAGCCAACACCGACAGATTCAGATACACCAGCCGGGTCACCCTCCAAATCACCTGCAAATCAGCCTGGAGGAACATCAGATACCCCGGAACCAGATAGTAAAAAGGACCTGCCCGATGATAGCTCTGATCCGACTGACAGTGATAAAGATAAAGAAGCGGGTAAATCACCGCTCGGTAAACATGATAATGTAAATGAAAAACCAAATATTCCGGTTGCAAGTGACAGTGAAGTAGAAAAAAAGGTCATCGAGTATTTTCGCAAAAAAAAGCTGATCGGTAAAAATGACAAATTGTCACAAGGTAATACACGAAAAGTCAAAAACAGCAAACTCAGTCAACTACAACAAACATACAAAGGCATAAAAGTCTATGGCGCTGTCATCACTGTTATTCGAAAAAAAGGCGCTATTGATGCCATTCAGGGAAAACTGGCCAGCCAAATCAATATATCAATTATACCGAAACTGACATATAAGCAAGCAATCGAAAAAGTAAACCTGACTGAAAAACCAAAACTGGAAACTGTGGGCAAGGGTCAACTGACTATTCTTAATTATCATGATGAATACATACTTGCATGGCGGGGACATGTACAGGGTGCAGACGATGAAATTATTTTCATTAATGCCACTACAGGGAAAATATTACTTCGGCTTTCGCTTACTATCAGCTAATAATAAAAATTATGAAAAATCGACTAGCATATACATTTATATTTTCTCTTTTCTGCTCAATGCTATGGGTTTCCTCAAGCCATGCCAACAATATATTATCCGATTACCAACCACCCGGAAAGGAAGGTAAATACCGCCTCAGCCTTGATAATTCAGATACCCGGTTTTCTTCTGTTTCTACTGTCAGAAAATGGCTGAATAATGATCTGCACACATGGTTGAAACTCGATACGAATGATTTGCTTGTTTTAGCATCTCCTGTTCGACAAACCGGTGACTATAAATTTTACCGAATTGCACAAACGCATAATAATATTCCTGTCATTGGCATGGATGCAACCCTGACGACGTGGCATGATAAACCTATTGCCCTGACAGGCAAAAACATACCACTCTATAACCTGCCCATAAAGCCTGCAATCAGTCTTGAAAAAGCCATACTGGACAGTCAGCTTGATACCCGTAAAAAATATAAAACCAGAATCGTGTATCTGCACCGGAATGCAACTGAAACACACCTGAGTTATGAAATAACCGGCTCTTTTTCATTAAATTCAGCAGCCCGATTTGAAACACTTTATATAGACACGCAGACCGGCAAGATAATCAGTCGAGAGGCATTGGAACACAGCGCCAGAAAGCGTTACATACTTGATCTGAAAGGTGCCTGCCGTAGTGCGGGAATTAACCGGCCAGTAAAATTCAAAAAAATGTATAAGCTTTATTATCTCATGATGAAAAAGAATCTACACATTGCACGTACTGAAAACAGCTCACCCGTCAATATAGAAGGTATCGACAAGTTCCATAAACTTCTGGGGGATGCATATACCTTTCTAAAAAGCACCTACGGCATGGATAGTCTCAATAATAGAGGCATTCGCCTGGTTGGTTTTGCCAGAGTTCACTATAATAGAAAAGGCAAAGGCCCGCAGTGTGTCGGTAATAAATTTAATGCAACCTGGATTGGTTCACTGAATGCACTGTTTGTACCTGAAAACGCAATTGACTACGTAGAAATAGTTGCTCACGAACTCGCACACGGCATCATCAGCAATGGTAGTAAACTAAAATACAAGGGACAATCCGGTGCTTTAAACGAATCAATTGCAGATGCTATTGGTGTATCATTCAGGGCCTGGCAAAATGCAGGTGGCAGTAAAAACAATCCGGTCAAGCGATTTAGCAGTAATCGAAACATCTGGAAATTAAGAGCACCTGGACGACGGATCTTACGTGATCTGGCAAACCCTAAAAGCGCCTCACCCAGACATCCAGATCACTTTGCTGATTATGTCCACACCAGCAGGGATCATGGTGGCGTCCATACGAACTCAAACATTATTAATCAGGCTTTCTATATCTTATCTGTAGGCGGTAACCACCCCAGATTAAGAACCGGACCCGTGGTTAAAGGTATCGGTATTCGAAAAGCAAGCCAGATATATGCTTTGGCAGGCAGTAATATACTTACTCCCCACGCCAGCTTTGAGGATGCACGCTATGCATTTGCGCTTGCTGCACGAACCTTGTTTGGAAAAAAATCACAAGAATGGATCTCTGTTCACAAGAGCATGGACGCAGTAGGTATTGATGGTCACTGGAGTATGCCAGCAAGAACTCGGCCTCAGACCGAAAGGCAGCCTGTCCCACGAACTGTACCTGCACCTGCACCTGCGCCAGCACCCAAACCTCGATCAGTACCTGCACACAGAACTACGCCGGTACCAAAACCACCACGAACAGACCCTGTGCCACAATCACAGCCAAAAGCCAAAAAGAAAGTTGCACAGAAGAAAACCGAACAAAAAAAGAAAAAAGTGGTTACGCCTGCTGCGACAAGTAAAACACCAAAATGGGTCTGGTTCAGTCTGATTGGTTTAGGGTTTTTTGTTGCTATTATCATCTTGTTCAAGATGCGCCCCCGCTATGATGACGCGCCACAGTTTCAACTTGACCCATCAGATTCAGCAGGTAATACGCCTGGTCAAACACCAGTTACACATACCGCAAACGCTCTGGGAACTCTGATTGCAATGGATCACTCTGAGGCTATACCGCTGGATGCCACACTGTTAAACAGCCCTGAAGGCATTGTCATCGGTCGTGCACCGGAACTGGTACATGTGGTTATGGAAAGCAACGATGTTTCCCGGCGTCACGTGCGCTTACGAAATTATGGTGGACAAATATATATTGAAGATATGAATAGCAGTTATGGTAGTCAGGTTGATGGCCATGCGTTACAGGCTTTCACTCCGGTCAAACTGAATGACCGCCAGATAATCAGAATCGCCGGGCATTCATATCAATTCATAGTCGCAGCCTGACTTAATTATTGGAGCAAGGCAGACAACTAATATTTACCAGCTCTTACCCATTCTGCGTAATGCTTGTTGCGCTTTGGTATGCCCTTTTTTCGCCGCCTTACGATACCAGACAATGGCATCATAACGACTTTTTGGGACACCCTGACCTCTCTCGTATTTAGCAGCCAGATTATACTGCGCGGTTCTATTACCTTGATTCGCAGCTTTCTTGTACCAACGTACAGCTTCAGAATAGTCTCTGGAAACGCCCTTGCCCGTCGCATATTTAACACCCAGGCCATTTTGTGCTTTTGCATGGCCTTGTAAAGCAGCCTTTCTGTACCATTTAACCGCATTCCGATCATTCTGGGAAAGCCCTATACCTCTGGAATACATCCGTCCTGTTTGGTATTGTCCCTCGGCATCACCTAACTCCGCCCCTTTTTTATACCAACGGGCAGCAGAATATTTATTCTTAGTAATGGTACCGCCGCCTGTTTGATATATCCTGGCAACCTGTAATGCCGCGCTAGCATAACCGTTACCAGCTGAGCGTTTAAACCACTTCATCGCCTTGTCGTAATCTTTGCTACCTGTCAATCCTTGTGCGTAAAGATAACCCAGGTTAAATTGAGCGGTCTTGTTATTCTTCTCGGCTGCTTTTTTATACCATGTGATGGCGCTATTTATATCTTTAGTTACACCGTATCCATTTCGGTACATGTAACCCAGATTATTCTGTGCACTTATATGCCCTTGATTAGCCGCGGCTCTAAACAATCGTGCAGCCTTGTTATAATTTTTATCCCCTCCGGTACCTTTCAGGTACATAAACCCGAGTGAATTCTGTGCATCGGAAAAACCCTGATTTGCTGATCTGTTATACCAGTAAATTG
>Ga0316206_1001143_pt1 | contig 25995 bp, 24 predicted proteins | sample 6monthpyrite_MG_FD_204942 | JGI IMG/M metagenome (GOLD analysis project Ga0316206, IMG submission 204942) | Microbial mat bacterial communities from mineral coupon in-situ incubated in ocean water Damariscotta River, Maine, United States -... | ecosystem: Environmental > Aquatic > Marine >... | reverse complement strand
TATCTGCTTGAAATCGCCAGTCAGGTGGATCGTGAGAATGCTGTTTTCATGTTCAACTCCGCCGGTGATCCCACCTTGATGCGCGAAGGCAACGACAGCTCTGCGGTCTATGTCGTCATGCCGATGCGGGTGTGACGGGGGCCAAAATTTTCGAAAATTTTGGAGGCAGGATTTTCAAAAATCCTGATGGTCGCCCGTGACAAAGCTCACACTCAAAGAGCTGACCCTTTCGCATTACCGGTCCCACAAACGTGCGGCAATGACGCTGGATGCGCGGCCGCTGGCAATCTTTGGCCCCAACGGCGCAGGAAAAACCAACATCCTTGAAGCCGTGTCACTTCTGTCCCCCGGCAGGGGGCTGCGCCGCGCCGGAGCCGATGACCTCACGCGCAGACCAGAGGCATTGGGTTGGAAGATCAACGCAGTTCTGCAATCGCTGCATCAGACCCATGAGATTGAAACATGGGCCGAGGCGGGCACTCCGCGCCAGCTTCGCATTGATGGCAAACCCGCACCACAAACTGCGCTGGGGCGCATCGCACGCATTCTCTGGCTGGTCCCGTCGATGGACCGGCTCTGGATCGAGGGGGCCGAAGGGCGCAGGCGTTTCCTTGACCGCGCCACGCTCAGCTTTGAACCGACACATGCAGAGGCTGTGCTGACCTATGAAAAGGCCATGCGTGAACGCAACCGCCTGCTGAAGGACATGGTGCGCGACCCGCATTGGTACACCGCAGTTGAGGCGCAGATGGCCGAGGCAGGGGCCGTGATCCAGAAGAACCGCCACCGTGCGATTGCAGAGCTTGCAGCCGCACAAGAGGCCGCAACGACAGGCTTTCCCACCGCAAATCTCGCACTCACCTCCGCCGAACCCATCCCTGACGATCTGCAAATGGCGCTCGCTGAGAACCGCAGCCGCGATATGGCCGCCGGGCGCACCCTGATCGGCCCACATCGCGCAGATCTCGATGCCGTGTTCGCGAACAAAGGGGTTCCGGCCAGGGACTGTTCCACCGGTGAACAAAAGGCGCTGCTGATCAGCCTGATCCTCGCGAATGGTCGCGCGCTCGCACGCGATTTTGGCGCACCACCGATCCTGCTCCTTGATGAGGTCGCCGCGCATCTTGACGCGACCCGTCGCGCGGCGCTTTATGACGAAATCCATAGCCTCGGCGCGCAGGCCTTTATGACTGGTACGGGGGCAGAGCTGTTTGTCGAACTGGGCAGTCGCGCCCAATACGCCGAAGTCACCGAAACCGATGGGCAATCCATCGTCACACAGAAGGACCAGCCATGACACCACAACGTGTGACATTAATCACCCTCGGGGTTGCCGATCTTGAACGGTCCAAGGCCTTCTATGGCGCGCTTGGCTGGGTGCCGACGCAGGACGAAGGCGAGGTTGTCTTTTACCAGATCAACGGCATGGTGCTGGGCTTCTTCAGCCTGGGCCCGCTGGCCAAGGACCAAGGGCGGCCCGACGCGCAACTGGGGACCGGGGCAATGACGCTGGCGCAGAACTTCACGACCGATGCCGAGGTCGATGCGGCCTATGCGCTGGCTCTCAAAGCCGGGGCAACCGCCCTCAAGGCGCCGGAGAAAGTGTTTTGGGGTGGGTATTCGGGCTACTACGCCGACCCTGACGGGCATGTTTGGGAAGTTGCGCAGAACCCGTTCTGGCCGCTGAACGCAGACGGCAGCCTGACCCTGCCAAACCCATGACGATAACGGTCTACCAACTTCTGCTTTATGCAGGGGCGCTCACTATTCTGTTCATGACGCCCGGACCGGTCTGGGTTGCCTTGCTTGCACGGTCCCTGTCAGGCGGGTTTCAGGCGGCGTGGCCGCTGGCAATCGGGGTCGCACTGGGTGACATTCTCTGGCCATTGGTTGCCGCCCTTGGTGTGGCCTGGCTGGTGTCTGAATTTGCAGGCTTCATGGATCTGCTGAAATACGTCGCCGTCCTCGTGTTCATGCTGATGGGGGCGGCACTCATCCGCAATGCCGACCACGCGCCGAGCGCCAACAACAGGCTCACCCGTCCGGGCATGTGGGCGGGGTTTGCGGCGGGCGTCGCAGTGATTATCGGCAACCCCAAGGCGGTGCTGTTTTATATGGGCGTCCTGCCGGGGTTTTTTGATCTGAGCACCATCACAACGCTCGATCTGGTCGCAATCAGCACGCTCAGTTTCCTGGTGCCCCTGATCGGGAACCTTTTGCTGGCGGCCTTTGTTGACAAGATCAGGGGGCTGCTCAAATCCCCCGGTACGGTCCGCCGCATCAACATTGTTGCGGGCTGTCTTTTGATCGGCGTCGGTGTCGTCATCGGGCTTGCCTAAGCCGGTTCAGACGCCCCGCTGAAAACCACAAAATCTTGTGTCATTTGCGTGACAATCGAGCCCCAAAAGCATATATCTTGGGAAGAAGAAAACAGGATGCCCTTCATGGCCGACGATACGCAGACCCAAGACGACTACGGCGCAGATTCCATCAAAGTTCTCAAAGGCTTAGAGGCGGTACGCAAGCGTCCCGGCATGTACATCGGCGATACTGATGACGGCTCCGGTCTGCACCACATGGTCTACGAGGTGGTGGACAACGGCATTGACGAGGCTTTGGCCGGTCACGCTGACCATGTTTATGTGAAAATCAACGCCGACGGATCGGTCACTGTGGGCGACAATGGCCGCGGTATTCCGGTTGGTATCCACGAGGAAGAGGGCGTTTCGGCGGCCGAGGTCATCATGACCCAACTGCACGCTGGCGGTAAATTCGACAGCAACTCCTACAAGGTTTCGGGCGGCCTGCACGGCGTAGGGGTTTCGGTGGTGAACGCACTGTCCGACTATCTGGAACTGCGCGTCTGGCGCGACGACAAGGAACACTACGCCCGGTTCGAGGGGGGGTTCACGGTTGAACACTTGCGTGTCGTTGGCCCGGCAGACGGGCGCAAGGGCACCGAAGTGACCTTCCTTGCCTCGACCGAAACGTTCAGCGACCGCGACTTTGATTTTCACACGCTGGAAAAGCGCCTGCGCGAACTGGCATTCCTCAATTCCGGCGTGCGTATCATTCTTGAAGATCTGCGTCCGGCAGAACCGCTCAGGACCGAACTGTTTTACGAAGGTGGGGTCAAGGAATTCGTCAAATACCTTGACCGGTCGAAAACCCCGCTGATGGAAGCGCCGATTTATGTCACCGGCGAACGCGACGACATCGGGGTTGAGGTCGCGATGTGGTGGAATGACAGCTACAACGAAATGGTGCTGCCCTTCACCAACAACATACCCCAGCGCGATGGCGGCACCCATATGGCCGGTTTTCGCGGCGCACTGACCCGCGCAATTGCGAAATATGCAACCGAGACCGGGATCACCAAGAAAGAGAAAGTCTCGCTGACCGGCGATGATGCACGCGAGGGTCTGACCTGCGTGCTGTCGGTCAAAGTGCCTGATCCAAAATTCTCTAGCCAGACCAAAGACAAGCTGGTCAGCTCAGAAGTGCGCCCGGCGGTTGAAAACCTGATGGGTGAAAAGCTGAGCGAGTGGTTCGAGGAAAACCCAGGCGAAGCCAAAATGATCATCACCAAGATTGTCGAGGCCGCCGCCGCCAGAGAGGCCGCGCGCAAGGCCCGCGAAATCCGGCGCAAATCGGCGATGGATGTGAACTTCAACGCTTCAAAGCTGAAGGACTGTTCCGAAAAAGACCCCACCAAGACCGAAGTTTTCCTTGTCGAGGGTGACTCTGCGGGTGGGTCCGCACAAACGGGCCGTGATCGGGGGACGCAGGCAATCCTGCCGCTCAAAGGCAAGATCCTGAACGTCGAGCGCGCGCGTTTCGACCGGATGCTCTCAAGCCAGGAAATCGGAAACCTTGTCATGGCGCTCGGCACCGGCATTGGCCGCGACGAATTCAACATCGACAAGCTGCGCTATCACAAGGTCATTATCATGACCGACGCGGATGTCGATGGGGCGCATATTCGCACGCTTTTGCTGACCTTCTTTTTCCGCCAGATGCCAAAGCTGATCGAGGGCGGCTATCTCTACATTGCCCAGCCACCGCTTTACAAAGTCGCGCGCGGCAAGTCCGAAGTCTACCTCAAGGATCAGGCCGCGATGGACGAATACCTGATCGAACAGGGTATCGAAGGGGCCATGCTGCGTCAGGGCAATGGCGAAGAAATCAGCGGCAATGATTTGCGCCGCGTGGTCGACGAGGCGCGCCAGCTCAAGCGCGTGGTCGAGGCCTTCCCGACACATTACCCACGTCACATTCTTGAACAGGCAGCCATCGCCGGGGCTTTTGTGCCAGGCGTTGTGGAAAATGACCTGCAAGGGACGGCTGACCGCGTGGCGGAACGGCTGAACCTGATTGCGCTGGAATGGGAACGCGGCTGGCAAGGGCGCATTACCCAGGACAAGGGCATGCGCCTGGCGCGCATTTTGCGCGGCGTCGAAGAGGTCCGCACGCTTGATGGCCCCATGCTGCGGTCTGGTGAGGCACGGCGCACAGGCACCTTCACGCAAAGCCTGCAAGAGGTCTACAACCTGCCCGCCGCCCTGATCCGCAAGGACCGAAGCCAGATCATCCATGGGCCGTTGGACTTGCTGAAGGCTATTCTGGAAGAAGGCGAAAAGGGACTGTCGCTGCAACGCTACAAAGGTCTGGGCGAAATGAACCCCGACCAGCTCTGGGAAACCACACTGGACCCCGATGCGCGGACGCTCTTGCAGGTCAAGGTCGAGGATCTGGCCGAAGCAGATGACCTATTCACCAAACTCATGGGTGATGTCGTCGAACCGCGGCGGGAGTTCATCCAGAACAATGCGTTGAATGTGGAAAATCTGGATTTCTAGCGCCGCGTCCACCTGAAAACGAAAGGTGCGACCGCGATCACCAGTGTGATGCGGATGATATGCATGATCGATACATAGGTTACATCCTGCCCCATCGCGAGCGTGAGCAGTGACATCTCGGTCAGACCGCCGGGCGAGAATGCGAGGAACGCCTGGGTCAGGGGGATGCCGTTGATCATTGCGATCAACTGCGCAAATCCAACCGCGGCCACCAGCATCAGAAAAGAGGCAATCGCCGACAGGCCGATATCGGTGCGGATCTCTTTCAATGTTGCACCCACAAACCGTGTACCGATGATCGTGCCAATCGTGATCTGGGCTGCGATGACAAAGACGCTCGGGGGTGCCACCGTGACCCAACCGGCGATATGGGCGACCCCGCTGAGGATCATAGGCCCGAAAATCGGGGCGGCGGGCAGCCCAAGCCATTTGCCCAAAAGCGCGCCCGCAACAGCGCTTCCTGCCAGAATTGCATAATCCAGCATCGTGATCTGATACAGCCCGATCCACTGGGTCGCGCCGCGTCCGCCGCTCGACACACCAAGTATCAGACCAAAGAACAGCGCCACAAAGACGATGATAATCAGCACGCGCGCCGCATGGGCCAGCGCGATGCGGCGTTCTGCGCCCCCCGCCTCGCCACCCAGAATCAGCATTTCATTCAGACCGCCCGGCATGGCCGAATAAAAGGCCGTAACAGGGTCGTAGCCGCCGATCCGGCGATAGACGAGGTAGGAAATTCCAGCCGCGCAAAACAGGAACAACGGCAGCAGCAGCAACGACAGCGCCCAAGTTCCCAGCAGGCCGAACACCTCTGCGGTGACACCTGATCCCAACATCACGCCAATCACCGGGATCACATAAGGGCGCAGCCGGTCCGGCCCGCCGATCGGTGCGTGCAACAATGCTGCCACCGTGTTGGCAATCATCGGCCCCAGCATCCAAGGCAAGGGTAACCCAACGAAATAAGCCGCCAGTCCGCCGACAACCCCAAGCGCAAGCGCCGTGAACTGCGGCAAAAGAGGTTTGGCTTGGCCCATCCCGACTGGCCTAGACCCCACCGATGTGATGTGTACCGCGCATTCGGGCGAGCTCAATCTGCTTTTGGCGCTCGCGAAAGCGGCCCTTGTCCGCCTCTGTTGTTTCATCAATGCACTGATGACAGGACACGCCCTGCTCAAACGCAGGATGCGCGCTGTCTTCGTGGCAGAGCGGGCGGCGGCAGGCGTGGCACAATGTGTGCGGCCCCTCCTCCAGCCCGTGCCCGACGCTCACGCGGGCATCAAAGACAAAACATTCGCCGTCCCATTTGCTGTTTTCCTGCGGGACCTCTTCAAGGTATTTCAGGATACCACCCTTGAGGTGATACACATCCTCCACTCCTTGCCCCATCAGGTAATTCGTCGATTTCTCGCACCTGATTCCGCCGGTACAGAACATCGCGATCTTCTTGTTATGAAACCGCTGCTTGTTCTTTTCCCACCATGCGGGAAACTCACCAAAGCTCTTGGTTTGCGGATCAACCGCCCCTTCAAAGGTGCCAATCGCCACCTCATAATCGTTGCGTGTATCAATAACAGCCACATCCGGGGCGCTGATCAGATCGTTCCATTCGACCGGGTCAACATAGTTGCCAACCCGCGCAACCGGATCGACATCAGGCTGCCCCATGGTCACAATTTCCTTTTTCAACCGCACTTTCATGCGATGAAACGGTGCAACACCCGCCTCGCTTTCCTTCCATTCCAGATCAGAACAGCCGGGCAGCGCGCGGATATGGGCCAGCACCGCGTCGATCCCTGCGCGATCCCCCGCGATGGTGCCATTGATCCCCTCCCTCGCCAAAAGAAGGGTTCCCATGATCCCGCGCGACTTGCACAAATCCAACAATGGCCGCCGCAAGGCGGCAGGATCGTCAAAACGGGTAAAGTGATAGAGTGCAGCAACAGTATACATAAGGCCTCAGATACGCCTGTCCGCGCCAAGGGGCAAGTCATGGGACGCGGTGCTATAGCCCGAAGAAACCAGCGTTCCAGCCCGCCCGCAACAAAGCGGTCGCGGACCCGCAGGGAACACGCTAATTTGCGTAAACCAAAGACCGGAGCACGCCAATGACCCACGCCCTACTCGTCATCGATGTTCAAAATGATTTCTGCCCCGGCGGCGCCTTGGCCGTCACCGAGGGCGATGAGATCATCGCTGGCATCAACGCCAGAATGGCGGACTTTGATGCTGTTATCCTGACGCAAGACTGGCACCCTGCGGGGCATTCATCCTTTGCGTCAACCCACGATGCCGCACCGATGAGCATGGTGGAAATGCCTTATGGTCCGCAGGTACTTTGGCCCGATCACTGCATTCAGGGCACCAAGGGAGCCGCTTTCCACGCCGAGCTTGAAACCACACACGCCGATCTGATCATTCGCAAGGGGTACAACCCGGCCATCGACAGCTATTCCGCATTTTTTGAGAACGACAAGACAACGCCAACCGGGTTGGAGGGCTACCTGCGCACGCGCGGTATCGACAGGCTGACGCTGGTTGGGTTGGCGACGGATTTCTGCGTGAACTATTCGGCGGTGGACGCCGCCAGATTGGGGTTTCAGGTCACGGTCGATTTGGCGCTGTGCCGGGCAATTGATTTTGATGGCTCGCTCGAAGCTGCAAAAACCGCGATGGCGCAAGCGGGCGTGACCTTGGCCTAGGCGAATGGCCCATCCAAATCACATCAATATCTGGCTGGCGACGTAAATCAGCAAAATCAAACCCAGCATCAGCCCACCGAACGCCATCATGCGGCGGCCCCTTGATCGCCGGGATGCAATCCGCGCGGCCACCAATTCTTCGACGCGCGGTGGTGATCCTGCAGGCGGCGCAAGCAGTTCGTCTTCCACCGGTTCGGCCGCGGAAAGCGCGTCCATGAAGGCATCAAAATCGAAGTCGTCCCAGATTGCATGGGCCAGATCATGGGAGTGCAAATTCGCCGAGAGCTTGTCGATCACCGCGATGCGCACATCCTCATCGCGTATCGGATAACGCCCTGGGGGGGCGCCGCTATCGAACTGCTGCAATGCGAAACCACTTTCCGCGAAATAGGTCTGCACAGCGGCATCTGCCCTATGAAGTGCGGCAACCGTTTCCGGGTCGCGGAACATCGCAACCTTCTCGGTCGCGACACCCGTTACCGCAAGATTGCCGAACTTGTCCGGCAAACCTTCAGGGGTCACCGCGACCATGTCGAAATCATAACGCAATGCCATGTTGAATAGGCCCCCTTGCCACACCCGCGCCCACTTGATCTAACACGTAAGCGCCGACAGGGGGAACTGAATATGGCCGATATCGCCACGCGGGTCTGGAACCACAAATGGAAGATCGACCCGATCGTCCGGTCGTTGATTGACACTGACTTTTACAAGTTGCTGATGTGTCAGTCTGTGTTCCGTAATCACCCAAACACGCATGTCTCGTTTTCCTTGATCAACAGGACAAAGACCATCCGTTTGGCAGAGCTGGTTGACGAAGGCGAGTTGCGCGAACAGCTGGATCACATCCGATCCCTGCGATTGACCCGCGGTGAGAGCACATGGCTGCGCGGCAATACGTTTTACGGCAAGCGCCAGATGTTCACCCCGGCCTTCATGGAATGGTTCGAGAACCTGCAATTGCCGCCCTATCACCTCGAAAAGAAAGACGGCCAATACGAGTTGACCTTCGAGGGCACATGGCCGGAGGTGATGCTATGGGAAATACCCGCCCTTGCGGTCATCATGGAATTGCGCAGCCGGGCCGTGCTCAGGAACATGGGCAAGTTTGAATTGCAGGTGCTTTACGCGCGGGCCATGACGAAACTTTGGGAAAAGGTCGACAGACTGCGCCCGATCCCGGACCTGCGGGTCGCGGATTTCGGCACACGACGGCGGCATTCCTACCTGTGGCAGGACTGGTGCGTGCAGGCGATGATGGAGGGGTTGGGCGACAATTTTACCGGCACCTCCAACTGTCGAATTGCGATGATGCGTGAGATCGAGGCGATTGGCACCAATGCCCATGAGCTTCCGATGGTTTACGCGGCATTGGCCGAAACGGACGAACAGCTGCGACAATCGCCTTATGATGTTCTGGCCGACTGGCAAGAGGAACATGACGGCAATCTGCGGATCATTTTGCCTGATACCTTCGGGACCAAAGGCTTCCTTGACGGCGCGCCTGATTGGCTTGCTGGGTGGACAGGGATCAGGGTTGATAGTGGCGATCCGGCGACAGGGGCCGAGACTGCGATCAACTGGTGGAAAGAACGTGGCGAGAACCCGAGTGAAAAGCTGGTGATCTTTTCCGACGGGCTTGATGTGGATAAGATCATCGAGTTGCATGGGCAATTCGTGGGGCGTTGCCGTGTCGGCTTTGGCTGGGGCACGATGCTCACCAATGACTTCAAAGGCCTCGTTGCCGATGATGCGCTGGCGCCCTTCTCACTTGTTTGCAAGGCTGTTGCGGCAAATGGGCGGCCTACAGTGAAACTCAGCGACAACCCCAACAAGGCGATGGGTCCCGCCGAAGAGGTCGCGCGGTACAAGCGCGTATTTGGCGTTGGCAATCAGGAACCGTTAGAGGTGATTGTCTAGGGTCAGGACCCTAGTCGTCGACCTTGCCGCGCAGGGCCTTCACTTCGCCCCGCGCTTTCTTGGAGGCAAGGCGCCGCTTCACCGACCCATAGGTCGGTTTTGTGGCAACCCGGCGCTTTGGCCTTTCGCAGGCACGCCGGATTAATTCGGCCAGACGCTCTTTTGCGATCTCGCGATTGCGGGCCTGACTGCGGGTTTCCTGCACAAATAGCACCAGCGCACCATCCTGCGTCCAGCGCCGCCCGGCGAGCCGTTTCAGCCGCGCCTTGACCGGCGCAGGCAGGTTGGGTGACCGCGCCGCTTCGAACCGCAGCTCAACAGCCGTCGAGACCTTATTGACGTTCTGACCACCCGGACCAGAGGAGCGGGCAAAGCTTTCGGTCAACTCCCAATCCGCAATGTCGATCTGATCGTTGATCCGCATGGTCCGCCCAAGTCCAAGTACAGGTTCCGTACACTGCATTTACGCCATAGATACCGCGATTTCCAAAAAGAAAAAGGGCCGCCCCTGGCTGCGGGGTGGCCCTTTCCTGAATTACGGAGGTGGGTCGGTTAGGATCACCACCTTGGGTCTCACTCAGCCAAGGGCTGCCCTAGCTGCGATCCTCCCAAGTTGTCCCGACACACTTCTCCAATACCTCATGATGCACTGGGTCACCTCCTTTCAAATGTTTCGCCTGAAAAGAGAAAACCACAGATTTGGTATATTTCAAGTAAAAAGATACCCGATCTCGTGTTTATGTACCCCGGAGCAAGAGATGCGTCACAATAATTCGAAACGGCACCAAGGCGAGCAGGGCAATCGACAGCTTCACAGCCCAGTCTGCGATGGCCAATGTGACCCAAAGCGGTGCATCAGGCCCGGTCAGCAAAAGCGGTGCGGCATCCTGGGCCCATAAGACGTCTTGCGCCGCAGAGGTGCTCAGCCCATTGAACACCGCCGCAAAGGCAATTGAGAAAAAGATCGCCGTATCCACCGTGGACCCGACCAGCGTGCTGCCCAACGGCGCGCGCCACCAGGACCCATCCCGCAAGCGGTGAAAGACTGCAATATCAAGAAGTTGCGCCACAAGAAATGCCGTCGCCGAGCCGATTGCGATCCGCAGCGCGACCGCCGGGTATTCATGCCCGTCACCTTGCAGCATGATCTGGCTACCTATCAGCGAAGAGATGATCCCCACTGCCAGTCCAGAGAATACGACCTTTCGTGCGGCACTTGGCCCATAGACCCTGTTCATGACATCGGTCACCAAAAAGGCGAGCGGATAGGTGAACGCCCCCCAGGTCAGCAACCCATCGAAGATCAGAAACTGCACAAGAATATTGGACGCCACCACGACGATGGCCATGGCGAGGACGCCGAAAAAGATACGTATCATTTGATTATTCCGTTTTGACAAGGGTGCGGCACTTGGCCCCCCGCAAGCCGGGGACAGGACGACCTAACGCCCTGTGCCTAGTCCGTCAATCGGAATTCGACGATCTCTGTGCGCTGAAACAGGCGAAAGTTGTCATCGGAAATCAGCGTCATCCGCAGGCCATCGGTATCCTGCCAGATGCTGATCCCTTCCAGATTGTCATAGGCGCGCAGACCTGTTTCGACGATCAGCGCCTCATCGCTGCCATCCAGCGCAAAGCGCCGCACCCGGCTGCGAAAGCCGATACCTGCAAAGTCGCGCTCAAGAATGTATAGCCGCCCATCCGGGCCCATATCGGCGCCCGTAATCAGGAATGGCCCCCTGCGCGGGATCTCAAATGGCTGGTCCCAAACGCCCGATTTGTACCGGAAAACTGGAAATGGGCGTGTGACCAACCCAGATCGCTCGGGCATCGTATAAAGCGCGCCATCGGGGCCAATCGCCAGTGCCTCCAGTGCCGCATTGGGCTGGAAACCGGCAAATGCGGGCGATGTTAGCAGCTCCGACCCCGGCTGGTCGATATCGGCATAAGACCTGATGCCATCCTCGCCTTCAAAAGAGACGAAAAACCGGCCATCTGGTCCAATCGCCAGCCCTTCGCTGTCACTGAAATCATCTGCAAGTGGCGCCCGGGTCGGCCCGAGGAGGCGGCGCAAAGTGCTGATGTCGACACCTGCTATTGCAGAACCTTCACGCGCGATCGCGCCGCGCGCAACAAAGCCGCGGTCACTGACGGCGGTGAAACCGCCACCATCGGGGGTCAACTCAATGGCCGAAAACCCGCCAAAGTTCGGGTCGGGCTGATCCCAGGCGTAACTGCTCAGGAAAATCGCATCTGCGTAGACCGGCACCGCCCTCAGAAGGGCCCAGAGGCACAGAAAGCGCAGCATCTATCTGGCGTTCAGGACGGCTTGGCACTGGCCGGGCAGGTTGGCCATGGTCAGATCCGGACGCGGGGTCGGTGGGGGTGCATCAGGGTCTGGCGGTGGTGGATTCAGAATGTCATCCACCCAGGCCTGCGCATCGGCGCAGCCGTCACCGGGCGGGGGTGGCGGCTGGCTGATGCAGCCAGTGGCGCCTTCGGGACAATTCAGCCTGACGTGGAAATGTGAGTAATGCCCCCACCAAGGCCGCACTTTGTTCAGCCAACTGCGATCGCCCGTCGCGTTGTTACACATCGCGACCTTTGCTCCGGGAAAGACAAAAATGCGCGCCGTGCGCGGGTCAGAGGCGGCTGCGCGGATGAGCGCCTCGTGCTCAGGTGTCCAGTTTTCATTCGTAAATGCCCCCGCATTCCGACGCATGGAGATCGAGGAAATGCTCTCGCGCTCCTGTGCGGTCAGGTCCAGCCTGTCGGGCGGCAACATCCAGATGTCCATATCCAGCCCTATCTGATGGCTGCGATGGGCACCGTTCGGGGTCGGGCCGCCACGCGGCTGGCTTATATCGCCGATATAGAGACCCTCCCACCCGGGTAAGGTGGCCGCGAACCTGCTGAGGTCACGCACGAAGTTAACGGCCTGTGGTTGCGCCCAGTTGCGGTTGCGCGACAGACGCATTGCCTGCCAGGTTGGCCCGGTTTCCGCCAACTGTTGCCCGCCGGCCTGACAGCCGCGAGAGTAGCCGCCAAACGGCTGCGGCGTCTGTGCAGACCCTGTCGGGATCGCACTAAACAGCGTATTGGCGATGCGATTGTCGTTCGCGTTCTGGCTGGCCAGGCTGGCGACCGGCGGTTCGTCTGCCTGACATGCGGCCAATCCGACAGCAAACACCCCTGCGATTATGAAGCGGACCATTCTGCACGATCTCCGTCCTTGTTCACCCACCGTAGCAACAAAAGCCCGATCAGGAAAAGAAAGATTACAGGCAGAAACCCTAACTGATTGTTACCGGTCATCACGGTAAACAGCGTGATGAGCGCCGGCGCCAGAAAAGCTGTGGCTTTCCCGGTGAGCGCAAACAGGCCAAAGGCCTCGGCAGGGCGGTCGGGATGGGTATGGCGGACCATCATCGAACGGGACGAAGCATAGATCGCACCGCCCGCGCCACCAATACATACTCCGCAGATGTAAAAAATAAGGTCAGGCACCGGGGAGTTTTCGGCAAAAGGAATGCCAAAGATGGCCTCGCGCGACATGCCGACAATGACAATGGACACCATGATAAGCATCCAAACAGCCACCCGGATGACAGGCTTGGGGCCAAAGCGTTGGTCACAAATACCGGAGAGCCATGTGGTAATGGCCGCAGCGATCGCCGCGATGATACCAAACACCCCAATCTGGATTGTCTGCCAGTCCAGCACGAGCGCTGCATAAACACCGCCGAAAGCATAAAGCGCGTTCAAAGCGTCCCGGTAGAACATTGATCCGACAAGAAAACTCAGCAGGCTTTTGCGATGAAAGACGGCGCGCAGCGTTTCCATCAACTCGCCCCAGACAGCGCCCAGCTGTGTCGATTTCTTTTCTACCTTCGGATCATCGCGGACAAACAGGAAGAAAGGGATGACAAAAACAGCATACCAGATCGCGATGAACGGCCCGACAAAACGGGTGCCTTCGCGCGCTTCGGGGTCCAATCCAAAGAGCGGAGCATTGCCCAGTAGCGTCACACCCTGATCATTCTCGGCAAAAAACAGGAGCATGACAAACAGCGATGTCACGCCACCCCAATAGCCGAAGGCAGCGCCAGAGCCCGATATCCGCCCGACCTCTTCGTCGTTGCCCAGCGAAGGCAGGATCGCATTGACGAAATTCAAGGCACTTTCGGCGGCAAAGAAGCCCAAATAGAACATTACAAGCATGAAAATCAGCGCCGATCCATCCGGCGTCAGCCGCCACAGCATAAATGTGGCCACCACATATATGACCGAAAAGAACGCGATCCAGGGCATCTTGCGGCCGGAATTATCCGCGAATGCACCAAGAAACGGCGCGCTGAACGCGATAAGAAGGCCGGCAATCGTCTGGCCGGCAGACCAGACCGATTGCGCGCGGGCATCGGCGGCCGCATCTGTCATACCCATGCCAAGAAAATACTCGGTCGCGACGACCGCGAAATAGGGTCCAAAGATGAATGTCAGGCCAAGCGTATAGAAAGGTTGTGATGCCCAATCAAAGGCCATCCACCCCCAGATGCGTTTCTTCGCGACCGCCATATACGTTTTCCTGCTCTGCCTTCTCAGGATATGACACAGATACGTCCGAAGCTGGCAAGAAATCTTTCTCGGGCAATCCGTCGTCGTCGGGGGGCCAAGGGCGGGTGTTGTCTGCGTCTATCCAGGCCTGAACCCAGGCGGGTTTTTCTGGTGACGGCTGAACCAACCCGACAGCGGCAAAGACCCTGGCCGGGTTTATGATACCGTTCCTGTCGGTAATCGCCGACCGATAAAGCGCCTGCACGGCACATTCATCCCCGATCCAGAGCGTATGTTCGATGTAGAAGAAACGATCGCTCCATCCGACGGCCTTGCTGACGACGCGGAATTTGACGAAGGGTCGGATGCGTTTGCGATAGCGGATCGATGCGCCGGCCATTGTCATGCCCCATCGGTTCTGGCGCAGCGCGCGCAACAGTCCGACGCGCTGGGCAAGCCCAGTGCGGCCAAGATCAAGAATGCTCAGGATGCGACCATTGTTCATTTCCATGAACTGATCGATGTCCTGCGGCCAGCACCGGTGATACGACACATGGCTGCCCAGCGGATGCAGGGCAGGCATACGTCGCGCTTTCAGAACCTCTTTTGCAAGGCGAACGATGGGGTACATCGGGGTGGTCCTTTCATGCCCGGCAGAGATGGTGTCGATTGACGCGCGCGTCAACTTTGACCCGACGGCAACCTTGGGCTTGCCGGGGCGGTGATGAGCGCTTAGGTCATGGCAGACAAATCAAAGGGCGCCATCCACATGCTGACACTTATCCAAATCATCCTGCTGATCCTCGGCGTTATCCGTTTTTTCGTGATCGCGCATTTCATCATGAGCTGGCTGATCAGGTTCGAGGTTCTCAACGTCCGGCAAGAGTTCGTCGGACAGGTCTGGTATGGATTGGAGCGCCTGCTCGATCCCATCTACAGCCGGGTGCGCCGCCTGATGCCGAAATTGGGGGGAATTGACATTTCACCGATCGTGGTGCTGATCGGGATCGAGATTTTGCGGATATTCCTGATCAACAACATGATGACCTTTGCCTAGTCAGGTTTCTGCCGGTCGCGGGTCCCTTTGGCGGGAAGGTGTTGCGTCACGGCGAAAATTACTCAAAACTACCCGATTAGGGCGCCGCGGCAGGCACGCCGCTGGCCGCCAATTGGGGAAGAACATATGAATTTTCAGGATATTGGCAAAAAAGGTATGGTTTTGGCGCTGTCGGCGCAATTGGTGCTGATCCCGCCGTCCATTGCGATGGCACAGGCCGAAATGCTGGGAACGGACGCCGTGATTGGCAAATACACGGCATTGGCCAATCGCGATGCGCTGATGGAAGAGATGCAGCGAGCCGATGTGCAGGCGGAAATTGAGGCCCTTGGCATTGATCCCGCCGAAGCCGAGGCCCGTCTGGCCGCGCTTTCGGACGCGGAAATCGCAACCATGCTGACACAGATGGAAGACGACAACGCAGGTGCGGGCATCGTCAGCACACTGTTTTCAGTTTTTGTGATCCTGCTGGTCACAGACCTCCTGTGCTTTACACGGTTCTTTAACTTCACACGCTGCGTGCGCTAATGCGCATCTTGCGGCGTATTGCCGTCCTGCTGGCGCTCAGTTGGCTGGCGGCCTGTGCCGCAACATTTGATCCAGATGAAAGGCTGTCCTTCGAGGCGCCGACCCGGGCAGAGGTGCCCGACGTGCCCTTGATCAAGCAGGAAGATTTCTTTTGCGGCCCGTCCTCGATCGCAATGGTCATGCAATGGGCCGGGTCGGACATCACCCAGCAGGATGTTGCGGCGCTGGCTTTCAGCCCCGGAGCAGGCGGCACCTATCTGGCGGATATGATCGGCAGCAGCCGCAGGCTGGGCCAATTGGCTGTGGAAATCACAAACTTTGATCAGCTCCTGGCCGAGATCGCGGGGGGGCGTCCGGTGATAGTGTTTCAAAACCTCGGTCTGGCTGCCCTGCCCTATTGGCATTACGGCGTCGTGACCGGCTATGATTTCGAAAAGGACGAAATCTATCTCAACTCTGGGCAGCTCGACAAGATGGTGATGCCTTTTGCCGTGTTCGAGCGGACATGGCGGCGCGGTGATTTTTGGGGCCTAGTTGTGCTTCCGCCGGATCAGTTGCCAGTGACCGCATCCGAAGCTGACGTATTGTCAGCTGCCGCCGCACTTGAGCGGGTGGCGCAGTATCAGGCGGCTGAAACGCTCTATGAAACGGGCGCTGCGAAATGGCCGGAAAGCTGGCTATGGCAGTTTGGACTGGGCAACGCCCGTTATGCACAAGGCGATCTGCGGGGTGCGCGACAGGCGCTCAGGCGTGCGCGCAGGCTTGATCCTTCGATCCCCGAAGTGCGGGCCAACCTGGCCTTTGTCGAAGGCGAAATTGCCGGTTGATTGGCCAGTAGCAGAAACGGCTGCGACAAATCGGAAATCTCGCATGGCGCAAACGCGCCGCTGGCGGTCGCGCACGGCCTTTCGGCAAATCGGCGCAAATGATCTATAGTGTCCAGCAAAGCCCCGGAGACCGCGCATGTCAGACCGCATCACATTCAAACTGAACGGCGAAACCGTATCTGCCGCACCGGGGGAAACCATCTGGGAGGTGGCCAACGGGCGCGGGCTTGTCATCCCGCATCTGTGCCATAAACCCGCGCCCGGCTACCGGCCTGACGGCAATTGTCGGGCCTGTATGGTGGCAATCGAAGGCGAACGCACGCTGGCGGCCAGCTGCATTCGTGAACCCTCCGAAGGCATGGTCGTGACATCGGATCAACCCCGCGAAAAGCAGGCGCGCCGCATGGTGATGGAACTGCTGGTCGCGGACCAGCCGGCCAGGCAAGTGGCGCACGACAAATCCTCTCACCTTTGGGACATGGCCGAAACGCAGGACATCAGCGCAAGCCGCTTTCCGCAGAAAGAGCCCGATCACATCCCGCTGCTGGATGACAGCCACGTGGCGATGTCGGTCAATCTTGATGCCTGCATCCAGTGTGGCCTTTGCGTGCGCGCCTGCCGCGAAGTGCAGGTCAACGACGTGATCGGCATGGCGGGGCGTGGTGGTGCGGCCTATCCTGCTTTCGACATGGCCGATCCGATGGGTGCGTCATCCTGTGTGGCTTGCGGCGAATGTGTGCAGGCTTGCCCAACAGGAGCCTTGCTGCCTGCGACCGTCACCGATGAAAACCAGATGGGCGACACAAAGGACTACGACCGCGAGGTTGAAAGCGTTTGCCCGTTCTGCGGCGTCGGGTGTCAGGTCTCGCTCAAGATCAAGGATAACAAGGTCAAGTTCGTTGAAGGCATCGATGGCCCGGCCAACGAAGGGCGGCTTTGTGTCAAAGGGCGTTTCGGGTTTGATTACATCCACCACGATCACCGCCTGACCAAACCCTTGATCCGCCGCGATGATGCGCCCGCCAAGGGTCTGAACGTTGATCCCGGCAACTGGCAAACCCACTTCCGCGAGGCGACATGGGACGAGGCACTGGAGGTTGCCGCCAAGGGGATGAAAGACATTGGCGGCACAGGCGTAGCCGGGTTCGGGTCTGCCAAATGCACCAATGAAGAGGCCTATCTTTTCCAGAAACTGATCCGTCAGGGGTTTGGCCACAACAATGTGGACCACTGCACAAGGCTCTGCCATGCCTCATCGGTTGCGGCACTGATGGAGAACGTGGGGTCCGGTGCCGTCACTGCGACCTTCAACGAGATCGAAAACGCGGATGTTGCCATTGTCATCGGCGCCAACCCGGTCGAGAACCACCCCGTTGCCGCGACCTATTTCAAACAGTTCACCAAACGTGGCGGCAAGCTGATCGTGATGGACCCGCGTGGCGTCGGGTTGCGCCGCTTTGCGTCGCATATGCTGCAATTCCGCCCCGGCGCGGATGTCTCGATGCTGAACGCGATCATGCATACGATTGTGGAAGAGGGTCTTTACGACCAGCAATATATCGAGGCCTACACCGAAAACTGGGAGGCTGAAAAAGCGCATCTGGCAGGTTTCGCACCCGAAAAGATGGAAGGTATTTGTGGCATTCCCGCCGAAACCCTGCGTGATGTGGCCCGCACCTTTGCCGGGGCAAAAGCCGCGATGATCTTTTGGGGGATGGGCGTCAGTCAACACATTCATGGCACTGACAATTCACGCTGCCTCATCAGCCTTGCTTTGATGACAGGTCAGGTGGGTCGCCCCGGCGCGGGGCTGCACCCGCTGCGCGGGCAGAACAACGTACAGGGTGCATCAGATGCCGGTTTGATCCCGATGTTCCTGCCTGACTATCAGCCTGTGGGCGATGAGGGCGTGCGCACGGCCTTCCAGGAGATTTGGCAAGAAGGATCGATTGATCCCAACAAGGGGCTGACGGTGACCGAGATCCTTGATGCGGTGCACGCGGGTGATATTCACGGGATGTATATCCTTGGTGAAAACCCCGCCATGTCAGACCCTGATGTGGAACATGCCCGCGATGCGCTCGCGAAACTCGGGCATCTTGTGGTGCAGGATATCTTCATCACGGAAACGGCCAACTACGCGGACGTCATCCTGCCTGCCTCGGCCTTTGCCGAAAAGTCTGGCACCGTCACCAATACAAACCGTCAGGTGCAGATGGGCCGCCCCGCTGTGCCGCCGCCGGGCGAGGCAAAAGAGGACTGGTGGATCACCACCGAACTTGCAAAGCGGCTTGGGTTAAACTGGACCTACACCCACCCCCGCGAGGTCTTTGCTGAGATGGCGCTGTCGATGAAATCGCTGTCCAATATCACATGGGACCGCTTGGAAGCGCAGAATGCTGTGACCTATCCTTCGCTGTCACCGACCGACCCCGGCCAACCGATCGTGTTTGGCGACGGTTTCCCGCGCGAGAACGGGCGGGCGAAATTCACACCAGCCAGCGTGATTGCACCAGATGAGACACCCGATGCAGACTATCCGATGATCCTGACCACAGGACGACAGTTGGAACATTGGCACACCGGGTCGATGACCCGGCGTTCCAAGGTCTTGGACGCGGTTGAACCAGAGGCCAACTGCTCTTTGCATCCGTCTACCCTGCGCAAGCTGGGAGTTGCGCCGGGGGGGCTGGTCAAACTCTCGACCCGGCGCGGCAGCATCACGATCATGGCACGCGAAGATCGGGCAGTGGCCCCAGATATGGTCTTTGTGCCCTTTGCCTATGTCGAGGCGGCGGCGAATGTTCTGACCAATCCGGCGGTTGATCCTTATGGCAAAATCCCGGAATTCAAGTTCTCGGCTGTGCGTGTGGAAAAGGCTGAGACGCCCGTCGCGGCAGAGTAGCAAAACCGCGCAACTGCGCCGGTCATATGCCGCGTTATTGAATATCAGTCCACCGCTGGCCTAGCGTCTGGTTCGCAGAAGGCTGCATACGCGCATCCTGCAAGAACAACCAAAGGAGACGCGCCATGCGCAAACTGACCCTGATTGCCGCCCTCACCGGTCTTGCCTTACCCGCACTCGCCGACGATTCTGCCTTGCTGATGGGTGTCGCGCGTTATGATGACTTTCGCCGCGTGAGCGACGCAACCGAAGTTCTGGATGCGGCAGAAGATCTGCGCGAGGCAGGTTACAAGGTTTCGACGCTGGCCAATGGGTCAGCCGGCAATATGCGGCAACTGCTGGAGGCGTTCGCGAGGGAAGCGCTGGATGCGGACCGCCTCGTGGTCGCGCTCTCGGGGCGTTTCACGACAGATGGGACGCGGACATGGTTCTTGGCCGAGGATGCCAACACGCCCACACCGTTCGGGCTGAATGATGCGATTTCCGTCGATACCGTGATGGATGTTCTGTCGCGCGCGCCGGGGCAGGCCGTTCTGGTGCTGGGGTATGATCAGGACGGGTTCAGCAGTTTTGGCCGCTACCTGCGTGAAGGCGTTGGGCGGCTTGACGTGCCGCAGGGCGTTACCGTGGTCTACGGAGAACCGGGCCGCATTGAAGGCGTGCTGACAGATGCCGTGGCCGTTCCGGGTGGCGATGTCATGGCCTATGTGCGCGACAACCGCCGGCTCAACATGATCGGCTATCAGCCGCAAAGCCTGATCTTGCAGCCCGATGTGACTGACGCGGCCCCTGTGCCGCCAAGCATCGAACCAAGCCTGCGCGCGTGGAACAATGCGCAAGAGGCGAATACGCCCGACGCCTATCGCGATTTCATTGTTGATAACCCGGACAGCCCATATGCCGCTGAGGCGCGCCGCCGTCTGGATGATCTGGAAGACGATCCGACCCGTCTTGCCGAAATCACCGAAGACGGGTTGAACCTGACCCGCAATGAACGCCGCAGCATTCAGCGTAACCTCACGCTGCTGGAGTTCGATACCCGCGGCGTTGACGGTCTCTTTGGCCCCCGATCGCGCAGCGCGATCCGCAACTGGCAGCAGGAAAACGGGTTCGCGCAGACCTCTTATCTGACAACCGAGCAGATCAATCGTCTGGATGCCCAGGCGCGCCGCCGCACCGCCGAAACCGAAGCGGAAGAAGAACGTGCGCGCGAAGAGGCTTTGGCTCTTGACCGCGATTACTGGGAAGAAACCGGTGCAGGCGGAACGACGGCAGGCTATCGCGCTTATCTGGAACGCTATCCCGAGGGGATCTTTGCAGATCAGGCGCGCGACGCGCTTGCCGCCGCACAGGAGGCAAACAATGATCAGGCGCGCGAACGCGAGCGCGCGCTGAATATCAACCCGGTCCTGCGGCGCTTGATCGAAAACCGGTTGCAGCAACTGGGATTTGATCCGGGGCGGGTTGATGGCCGGTTTGACCGTGACACAAGGCGCGCAATCAGCCGCTATCAGGCGCAGGGCAACCTGACGGCAACAGGCTATATCGATCAGCCCACGCTTGCGCGCCTGCTGGCCGATACATTCGGGCGGTGATCGGGGCAATCCAGCGCGGTCGCGATTGAAAGACCCGGCTGTAATAGAATAAGGGGCGCTCCGATAGCCGGAGCGCCCCCTTTCGTCTCAGTTGCCCGTCATTTACTGCGCGCGCACATATCTCTCAGCCAGTAGCCGGATAAACCCTTGGCCGCCGTCGTATTGCCGCACACCGATGATATACGTGCCGGCCGACAAACGGACCGCGATCAGGCTGTCAAGCCCATCGCCATAGTCGTCGTTCTGTCCCACCTGACGGCCCAGATCATCATAGATGACCAGCCAAGGATCACTGCTGCCATTGGCAATCGCCTCGACCACCAACAGCCCTGCATCATCAAAGTCGATGCTGAACCAGGTTACGTCCTCGGTTGCCTGCACGTCCTGACGCATGCGCGATGTCAGCACACCCAGATCAGTCACGGGGATGCTGCCATCAAGCGGCGGGGCGGCTTCGCCACGCGCGTAAAGCGTCTGCAAAGCCTCTTCTGCATCATATTCATTGATGCTGACCGTGATTGGCGCGCTGTCGTCGCTGAGCGCCGACACTGCAAGGCAATAGGTGCCTGCCGCCAGACCATTGGTCAGATCAAGACGCGCATTCAGACCATCATAATCGTCGTTTTCGTCGATATAGGTCTCTCCCGGCCCATAAAGGGTAATCACAGGATCGGCGGTCTCGTTCTCTGCGGTTATCGTGATCGGGGTCTCGGTCTCAAGATCAAAGCTCCAATACGGTGTTTCGCTCACCGAGGCTGTTACGCTGCGGCCCAGCGCACCAAACGGCATGGCGCTGTCACAGCTACCCTCGGCGTCGCCGCCACCGCCGACACTTACACCTTCGGTCAGCGGCTCTTGCTCTTGCCGACCGATGCGCACAAAGGCGGTCATCGGCCCACCGTCATAGCTGCGCATGGACATGCAGTATGTGCCGGGGTCCAGCGTGGTCTCGGCCCGCGATGCCGCGTTGCCGCCTGAATCGTCATCCGTCAGAATGATGCCGCCGGTATTATCAAGCAGATCAATGATCGGATCACCGGATCCGCGTCCCGCGGCCTCGACCCGGACATCTGTCGGTGCGCTGAGCGAGAAGAGCGACACATATTCATTGCCCCCCAGAACCAAAGCCATCTGTTCGCGGTATGTATCCGCTGTCGTGATGTCCGAAGCGGCTTCGTCTCCACCGATCCATTGACCACTGTCGCCAAAGCCGCCGCAGATTTCCTGCGCAAACGCGGGTGAAGCGGCGGCCAGCAAGAGTGACGCAATTACTGTTGTTTTCAAGTTCGGGCGGGCCATGGGGCACTGTCCTTTGTTTTTGCTCAATATCATTCGGACCAAGGGTAACGCGACAAGACCCGACATGGCTAGGCCTGATCGCGAGACGTGAAAGACAGCAGATCTAGCTGTGACCGCCGAAATGCGCATTTCAGGCGTGGAACGCGCCACTAACACCGCTGAAAATGAAAAAGGGCCGTGCCAGCGGCACGACCCTTTTCAATAAATCTGTTGTCGCTGGTTTAGCCCTGGCGGGCCTTGAACCGGCGTTGCGTCTTGTTGATCACATAGACGCGGCCCTTGCGGCGCACGATGCGGCAATCGCGGTGGCGCTGCTTGAGCGAGCGGAGGGAGTTACGTACCTTCATGGTCGTTGTCCTATCTGTCGCGGCGCGCGATTTGCGCCTTGGGTTGCTGTTCATCCCCGATCAAATCCGGGACAGTGAAATCATGGTGGACGATACTGGGATCGAACCAGTGACCCCTTCGATGTCAACGAAGTGCTCTACCGCTGAGCTAATCATCCATGCCGTCCGCGTCACCCACGTCCCATAACGAAATAGGACGCGGGCAAACCGCGTCAGTCGTGCGGTCTATAAAAGGAGTCGGGAAGGGGATCAAGGGCTTTTGGTATTTTCACAAAACACGCTATCTATTGACCAGAAGGGAGGCGAAACGTGCTCAAAACCACCTACAACCTGACCCGCCCCGAGACCCGCACGTCAAGTGTCGTCTTTGCCTCCCCGCACAGTGGCCGCGATTACCCTGACTCCTTCTTGCGCCACGCGGTCCTGAACGCAAGTGAGATACGTTCATCGGAGGATGCTTTCGTTGATCGACTGTATGCCGCTGCACCGTCCTATGGCGCTCCGCTGCTTACGGCGAGCGCTCCGCGGGCCTATCTTGACCTTAACAGAGGTGCGGATGAACTGGATTCAGCGCTGATCCAAGGTGTGCGGCGCAGCGCCCATAACCCGCGTATCGCCAGTGGCCTTGGGGTCATTCCACGGGTCGTGGCCAATGGCCGTCAGATATACAGGGGCAAACTGACACTGGCCGAGGCCCACGCGCGCATCGCGCAATATTGGCGCCCTTATCATGACCAGTTGCAGACGCTCTTGGATGAAAGCAACAACGCCTTTGGCGAGGCGATCCTGATTGACTGCCATTCGATGCCCCACGAAGCCTTGGAGAACGTCGGGCCGCCGGGCAGCGCGCGCCCTGACGTGGTGTTGGGCGACCGGTTTGGTGCGACAGCCGCGGGGTCTGTCGTGGAACGGGTCGAGGCGGCATTTGCCAGCGCGGGCCTGCGTGTCGCGCGCAACATGCCGTTTGCGGGTGCATTCATCACACAGCACTACGGTCGGCCCTCTCGTCAGCAACATGCCATCCAGATCGAGATTAACCGGGCGCTTTATATGAACGAACGCACATTGGAGCCGAACGACAGCTTCGGCAGTTTCAAATCCCTCCTGGGCGGCGTGATCGCAGAGATAGCCGAGATCGGTCGCCCTGTGGATCAACGGGTTGCCGCCGAGTAGGCCGGACAAAGGTATGTGCTGGAGGTCATTACGAACCTGCACCACGTCTTCATGCCAAGGGCATTGACGATAGCCATGACCGGCACCGTTTTCATTCTGCTTTCGTGTGACCTGAGAAACAGCCGTTGGAGCAGCATGTAGGGTGGGTCAAGACCCACTTCGCCTAACGCAGGGCGCGTCCCTTGATAATCGCATCCTTGCCGAATTTCTCCCGGATTTTGTCGGCGGCCTTTTCGGCCAGCGCACGTCTTTGCGCGTCCGGATCCAGCAGATCACCCTCGCGGTCGGCGTCAGCATCCGACGTGATCTCTGACAATCCGACCCCCAGCAAGCGGAATGGCCCGCGATGGCTGACCTGATCGAACAATCCACGTGCCGTGCGATACACGGTATCGGCGATCTGCGTGGGGTGATGCAGGCTCTGCCGTTTCGAGATCAGCTTGAAGTCCGAGGTCTTGAGCTTGAGCGCCACCACCCGCCCCGCCTTGCCTTTGGCCTTGGCGCGCGCCGACACTTTCTCGGCCATGCGCCAGAGATGCCCGTCGAGGATGTCAACATCGCCGGTATCTTCATGAAAGGTCGTTTCATTTGAAAGCGTCTTTACCGGTGTATGGGACGAGATACGCCGCCCGTCCTCGCCACGGGCAAGGCTGTAAAGCCGCTCGCCCATACCGCCAAAGCGTTCGTGCAAATCCCGCCTGTCCCAGCGCAAGAGGTCATCGAACGTTCGGATGCCGGCATTATTGAGGCTCTCTTGCGCGGCAGGTCCGATCCCCCAGATCAGGCGCACGGATTTGGGGCGCAGAAAGGCCGTCGTTTCTTCTTTCCCAATGATCGAAAACCCACGCGGTTTGTCCAGATCAGAGGCAACTTTGGCCAGAAACTTGTTGTGGCTGAGGCCGATCGATCCGGTCAGCCCCAATTCATCCTTCATGCGCTTGATCAACCGCGCCAGCATCACCGCAGGCGGCGCATGATGCAGGCGTTCCGTTCCCGTCATATCCATGAAGGCCTCGTCCAGGGACAGCGGTTCAACCACCGGTGTCAGCTCATCCATCATCTTGCGGATCGCCCGTGACGCTTCGGCATAGGCGTCGATATTGGGACGCACGACCACCGCCTCCGGGCAGAGCTTGAGGGCCTTGAACATCGGCATGGCCGATTTCACCCCTTTGATCCGAGCAACGTAACAGGCCGTCGAGACAACACCGCGCCGCCCGCCGCCGATAATCACCGGTTTATCCGCCAGTTCCGGATTGTCGCGTTTTTCAACCGACGCATAGAAAGCGTCGCAATCCATATGCGCGATGGTCAGGTCAAAAAGCTCCGGATGCCGCGTGACCCTCGGGCTGCGGCATTGCGGGCAGCGGGTGTCGCTGTCGAACGTAATCAGGCAGTCGCGGCAGAGGGCAGGCATGGTGCAGTGTAGGCCGGTGTTGGAGGGGACACAACGTGCCAGCGGCCATGCATCTGGATGGTTTGGGGCGCCTCCGGCGGGAGTTTTTCGACCAAGATGAAGATGGGGTGTCGCACTCTTTGGGAAAGGGCAGTCTGCATGCAAATTTATGTTGCTTTGTGCTGCAATCTGTCTATGGGTTTCCAATAGGAAACACGCTGACCGGGAGAGCCGGTTCAGTCCGCCGCCGAAGGAGCAACCGCCCCGGTCACTCTCAGGCAAAAGGACCGGTTGGGGTGCAACACGCCGAAGAGAGGCCTGATTTGGCCCACCGAAGGAGCAAGCCCCACTTGGGCGAATCTCTCAGGTACAGCAGACGGTGGGGGCAGATGGTAAGGAGGTTTACCATGCCTAGGGTTGCTGTTTTGGGTGCCGGGATTACCGGCGTCACCACTGCTTATTCACTTCACAAACGTGGCTTTGACGTGACTGTTTTCGACCGTCAGCGCTATGCGGCGATGGAAACCAGCTTTGCCAATGGTGGCCAGTTGAGTGCGTCCAATGCCGAGGTCTGGAACCAGTGGTCTACTGTTCTGAAGGGGATCAAATGGATGCTCCAGCAGGATGCGCCCCTGTCTGTGAACCCGCGTCCCGGCTGGCACAAGATCAGCTGGATGGCAGAGTTTTTGGCCAATATTCCGAAGTACAAGACCAACACGATCGAGACCGCACGTCTGGCTGTAACCGCGCGGGCCGGGCTGTCGGAAATTGCAGATCACACCGGGATTGATTTTGATTTCATACCTGCGGGCATCCTGCATTTCTACAAA
>Ga0316206_1001142_pt1 | contig 26019 bp, 22 predicted proteins | sample 6monthpyrite_MG_FD_204942 | JGI IMG/M metagenome (GOLD analysis project Ga0316206, IMG submission 204942) | Microbial mat bacterial communities from mineral coupon in-situ incubated in ocean water Damariscotta River, Maine, United States -... | ecosystem: Environmental > Aquatic > Marine >... | reverse complement strand
GAGATAAATGATCCGATCATACCCCAAAGAAAGCAGATAACCATGAGCGATGTATAATTCAGTCCCTGCGCCGAATAAGCCGGGCCGATATTAAAAAAGCTTAATACCAAGTTAATAACGATTGAACCCACAATCATCACTGCAATATTAACTGCTAAAAATAAAAATATTCGTTTAAACATTTTTCTCTGCTCCTCATATAATTTCGTTCATTTAGTATAAGGTAATAGGCATCTTGAAGATGTCAAGGTTCTGTCAATTTTTTCTAAATAAGAGCTATTTTTCACCGTTTTTACCTTTTTCCTCTTTTTGTGCTAAATAGGCCGCCTTTTTTTCTTGGGTCGCCGCAAGTTCTGCTGCACGTTCCTTCATCTTAGGCGCAAAAATTAATTGATTAATAAAGACCCTTAAGTCCGCTCTGGCGTGTTCTCCCATACCGTGGAGACAAGCAAAATACTCAAAACCATTTTCGTTAGATGGTGGTCCACCGCTAAGAGCAGGGATCACCGTGACAAACATGGGGACAGGTTCGCGCACTTGAAAAATTGTGTAGGGGGGAATCTCTACATGGGTATCGAAAATCATTGAAGATTCTGTCAGCTCTTTGATTATGGCATGCAACTTAACTTGTGCAAGACTTTCCTTTAACGATTTATCAAAATAGACCCTTTTCTCCCGTACCGGCAAACTAAGGTCAGTATTATGGGTACTCGAGCGCGCCCCTTTCATTCCGTAAGCTTCACAAAGGTTCAACACTTTTTGAAAATCAAAGGGCAATGAGTCTGCCATTATATGTTGATAATTAAAACGTTGTTGGAAATCTTCTGAAGAATAGGGACTATGAGTGACGAGGATAATAGGTGCGTAACCGACAATTTCGTTTATTTTTTTTAGCAGTAGCTCTAACACGAAAAGACCGTCAATTTTGACCTCGGGATTTTCGCTGATATTTTTATTGATAGCTACACCTTCACCTTCGGCCGTTATTGGGAGTGTGTGTAAAAAGAAATTGTAGACAATGATCCCGGCCTTTACCCTAGAAATGATTTCACTATCATGGTCTATTTTATTATAGTAGCGAATTGAGAAGGGAAAGCTATCGATCGGCCGCTCAGTTTGCTTTAACAAATTGAGTTGGTGATCTATAATTAAGACACGAGTCTTTTTTCTTACGTCGTGGACAAGTTTTTTTTCTATCCATCTCTTTATAATCAAATTTTTTTCTGCAACGGACGGCCCTGCATCAGCTACATTTTTTTGCAAGGAAGATGGCCCGTCATTTTCTTCGGCAGGTAGATTGAAATCGGCAGGTATTTCACTTTCGTCGTAGATCAATTTTAAATTTGAACAATGTTTAAAATGATAATAAAAATCTTGGTCAATTTTTTCGGCCACTTTTACAAATTTGACAGGAAATTGTGGAAAGACCTGAATTTGCAATTCTACAGTATCATCAAGGCCAAAATTTAAATCGTGCTCAGCATGCAAATATTTATCAGTCATAAAACCAAGCTTCATTTGGTGTAAGAGATCCCAATAGATCGGGTCTGTCGGCACCACCTTGGCCAGAGGGTTATGCGGAATTTCCGTTTGCATGGCGAGCCTATAAGCTTGATAGATTATTTCGCTAAATTCCCCCGACTTAATATGATTGACATAGACTCCCGTAATATTGCTTTCATCCAATTGCTCTGTCGTGGAAAGATAATCCCATAGTCCGATAATGGCGTGCAGCTTGGGTAGACAACGCCTTAGAGATCTTGCCAAAGTTAGCATTTTAGGTGGATGGGCCGTATAATCGATAAAAATGATATCTGGGTCAGACTGAATAATGGGAATTATTAATTTTTGTACCCGATCGAGTTCATTGTTAAATAAACGTTTAAAGTGAAATTTTTCACTCTTATAGGCCTCTTTCAGTTTTGTCTGTAATTGGTTCCAGTACTTGTCATCAACACCAATATAGTAAACATTTTTTGCCATGATTCAGCATAACATATTTTAGCTGAATCTTTTAGCACTTAGCCAGGCGGGGATTGGCCGATCGTACATACTATCCACTAGCGCCTTGGCGCAATGAAAGGCCAGACCCAATCCATGGGCCGTGAAACCGCCCAAAAAGAAGGTTTGCGGGTCTGTTGGTAATGACCCCACCATTGGTTGACCATCGGTGGAAAAGCCCATAATACCCGACCAACGATGGGTGATTTCTTTGCCCCGTGCCAGTGGAATATGCTTATCGAGGAAATCCGCCAAAGCCTCTTGGATTGGCCCAGTAACGTTGTCTGAATGGCCAATTTCCGAATTTTTTTGCAATTGTCTAAAACCCCCAATCAAAATTTCTCTGCTAGGCAGTTGGCGAAAATAATCTAAAACAAAATTGCAATAACAGGGCGCTTGCATAATTCGTTTATTCAGTGGTTCAGTCATAAGAATTTGCCCCTTGGTGGGAAAAATTTTATTTTTAAACCAGGGGTGAATAAGGTCAGAGTAGGCGTTCGTTGCCATCACCAGGATGGGAGTCAAGAAATTGCCATTGTCAGTCTTGATAAGTTTATTTTCTGCTTGGTCATTGATTGCATAAACTTCATGGCCTGTAAAAAATTCAAAATCCGGTTTGAGTTTAAGGATTTTTTCTTTGATGAGGCCCAGCATTAACAGAGGGTGAACACTACCATCGCGTTGGTAATTAATACCACCAACAAAACCTATGGCATTTAATTGTTTCTGAATTTCAAGCTGATCTACAACTTCTACTTTAATATCCATTTTCTGCATTATGGCCGCTGATTCTTGCAGTTCAGAAAATTCCTGATGAGTCGTCGCCAAAGAGTAGGTGCCCGCTTGTTCAAAATAAATTTGATCTTCATGCCCGGAAAAAATTTCTTGTTTAAGCAATTCTAAATTTGTCTCGGAAAAACGCCAAATATTTTGTGCTTCAGAGGGGCCATGCTTCCCCACCAAGCGGTTAAAATGTTCAACCGAGCCACAAGTAATAAATCCGGCGTTACGTCCAGTTGCCCCGAAACCTAGACGATTTTTCTCAATGAGACATATATTTAGTGAAGGGTCTTCTTTGAGCAACCAATAAGCTGTGGAAAGCCCCGCCACTCCGCCTCCTATTATCGTAATATCATACTGGTGGGTGGGTTTTTCTTTTTTATCCAACCAATAGGATATACTCATCGCTCACTCCATATTTTCATTTTTAAAAATAGAGTATCATTTCACTAGCGGTACATTGGCAAGTTCCTTTTCCACAACGAGTGCAAATATAGTCCACTGTTGACCAAAACATAGGGTGTTCCGCTACCGTTTTAAATCCCATTTTTTTTAAATAATTTTGTGAACTATTGCCCGGTGATTCTAGCCATGAATGGCAAACAACCCCTTCTGCACCCATTAATTTTAAACATTCTATGGAAGTGGACGAGAGTTTGTGGCCAATGCCTTGCCCTTGATTTTCTGTATGGACGAATAAGCTTTTAAAATGGCCGACTCTCTGGGGCGAAACAGACCATTTATCCAAGCTCAGACCTCGCGCCTTGGTTACCCATTTACCTGGAGCATAACTGAGGCGAATGCCCAATAGTTTCTCTCCCTCCGCTGCTAAAAATGAACTACACAGCTCATCTTTACAACTGAGAGTATGTATTTCCTGTAATTCCCTCAGAGAAAAATAGCCCATACCAATAAATTCATCGGTAAATTCTTTGACAGACACCAAATCCTGCACGGTCATATTTCTAATTTTCATATTTTTTTAATTAAAAAGCAGGGGCCATAAATTATGACTCCTTATGATTAAAATGAATGCATAAAAACTCTATTCCATACGCTGGCCTAGTGCTAATCGCATTGCACAAATAAAGGGCACTCATGCCTTTTGACTTTTATGCCCGTGAGTTCTAAGTTTCCTACCCATGAGATTAAAAATTTTAATAAGAAAGTGGCATAAGTGGATTTCTTTAATTGTTGGAGTCCAAATTTTATTTTGGGCATTGAGTGGACTGTATATGTCCTTTGTTCCCATCGAGCAAATTAGAGGTCAACATTTAAGCAAAAGTCCACCCCAAAAATCCCTTGCCAAGATGTATTTATTTCCCATCAATAGGTTATTCGAAAATTATCAAAACGAAATGATTTTAGAAGTCAAACTCAAGACATTGCTCGGTAGGCCGGTCTATGAGCTTAAAACAAATCGCCAAAAAAATATTTTAATCGATGCGCAAACTGGCCTTGCGCTCCCCTTAATATCCCGTCAACAGGCGGAAAAAATCGCGTCAGAACATTTCTTAGGAAAGGCAAAAATATTAAAGGCCATATTGTACACTAAAGACCCTCCCTTTGAGGCCCGTGGCACAGCACCAGTTTGGAAAATTGATTTTGAGAATAGTGAGGATAGCAGCTTTTATATTTCTGCCATCACGGGGCGCTTAGTCGCCAAAAGAAATAATTTATGGAGAATTTACGATTTCGTCTGGATGCTGCATATTATGGACTATGATCAGAGAGAAGATTTTAACCATCCGACCTTAATCATTGCCTCATTTCTCGCCCTTCTTTGCAGTATTACGGGACTTTTTTTAATTGTTTATACTTTTCGTAAAAGTGATTTTACATTAAAAAAGAGAAAAAAAGACTAAAGAAGTCGTTCAATCTAACAAAAAAACTGATGCTCTTAACCTTTTCCTTTAAAAAATCGTCCCCACCTCAGATCTCTTTATTCAATCTCGTTTTACCCCTGCCTTAGGTATGCTTATTTCGTTAAAACGGCTAAAAACAGCTATAATAATAAAAACAATACTTTACATAGCAATAATTTCATATAACTATTATTATAGGAATTTAAATGACTGAATTTCCGTTATTTCAAAAACCCTATGGGAGAACCTATGAAAAAACAGAATGAATTTTTTGTTCTAAAATACATAGAAAATTGCAAGCAACTTAACAGGTCGCAGCATACCTTAATCAACTATTATGCAGATCTCAAAAAATTTATTGGCTGGTATGAAGCCACGCAAAATAAAAAACTAAGCAAAGTAGACGGTCGGATCATCTCTCTCTACAAAGAGTTTTTAACCTATGGAGGCATCCTCTATGCTAGACGCAGCATACAACAAAAGTTCACCTCCATGCTGCGAAGATTTTTTAAAATGCGCACCTCTCCTATGCTTGAGATAATGATTCAACAAGATCCCTTGGCGATTGGGTCAAGACGCCGTCATCTTTCTGCTGTAAAAAATTTTTTTGAATATTTAAAGCAAACTCACGAAGATCATAGAAAAATTTTTTTAATCAACCCCGTTAAATCAAAAATTCATGCCATAAAACTCAAAGAAGTCGATATCCTGCATACTAAAATGATTGATAGTGAATCTTGGAAGCAACTTATCGAAGCGCAATGGCGTGTCCGCGATCGCTTATTATTGCATCTGCTTTATTATGCCGGACTCAGATTGAGTGAAGTCTGTGATCTTTTAGTGGAGGATTTTGATGAGCAGACGAAGACACTTAAGTTTAAACGTAAAGGTGGTTATATCCATACTTTAAAACCGCAAAAATCTAACGAGATCTTTGCTATGTTAAATGGTTTTCTTACCGCCAGGGAGGTTCCGTCTCTTTTTCTCTTTCCCGGCAAAAAGGGCAAAAGACTCTCCAATAGGTCCATGCATAATCAGATCAAAAGTCTGTTAAAAAGAGTGCATTTATCAAATGAAATTACACCGCATAGCTTTAGGAAGGCCTGTGCCACCAATTTATATTTAAAAAATAAGGACCTGCTCTACGTGAGAGATTATCTCAATCATAACGATGCGAAAGTTACCCAAACTTATATTGATAAACGCACCCTTGAGGCGATTAATCAAATTCTCTATTAATTGTACAGACTCTCCTGGTAATGGAAACGACTTGGCAAGTCCTGGCCCCCAATTTGTAAAAATGTTATAACGAAACTTCTATTAACTTCATAAAAGGAGGATGAAATGAAAACATGGATGACTCTATTGAGTTTTCTCTCAGTCGCGACAGTTTTTGCGGGACCAAATGATTGTGATGACTATATACAAAGACATTATAGACAAGATGTTGTTTTAACCAAATTAAAATTTCAAAATAAATCTTTAATGGGAGATATTCCATTTCGTCACCAAAAGGTATCCTTTTACCTTAAAAATCGAGGGGAGGTAGATTTCAATGCCAGCTCATCTGATCATGGTGTGTGGAGAGATATCTACATGAAAATTAATAATATCAAACGTAAAGCGCTTATGAGAATTCCCCTGGACTCCGGGCAAAGCACTATCGTTTATGCCAATTTCCCCCCCCAAACTTTAAAGAATTGCGCTAAAGCGAAAGTAGAGATTGATGTCCATCACACAGCGAGACAATGGGGCTGCCAGGTTTGGAATAATGACAAAAAAACCATCATGACCTATCAGATAGGCCGATTTTGTCGTATCATCAGGCCATTTCCATAGACGGGTAGCTGCCTGTAGAGTTTTAGAACTGAATACTGGGAAAGAGGAATGCTGCATTATTGGAGTTCAATTCGATGCTATGATAACCGGGAGTCGTGTACTCCTCCTCTAAACTTTGTATGCCCATTCCCCTGGCGATCCCGGCGTAAAGAGTATTGCCCAGAATATTGCTAAGAGTACTAGTAGCATAGACCAGGGGGATCTGAATAGAGTTTCTTGTCTTCTTTTCAGTTAATACTTCGTTCAATCTAAAAATGCCTTGGGTTTTGAGATTGGAAATAGTTCCCATAAAAATGGAATTGTAAACGGTATTGTAAATCGCTCTCATGACATGTTCTTGCCAATCTGGATCATCGCCATTTTTCTCTAGGGTATAATATAAATAAGCTTCGATACTTATGGCAGAACCGAGCTGAGTAGGTATTGAGGTAATCGCCAATTCTTTGCCCGATTTAATATAGGTCTCGAAGCGTTGGCGTGGAGTTAGTCCTGGATCCCACATCCTGCGCGGACGGGTAGAGTCGGCAACGGAGAGGCCATAAGGGCGAAAACTTTGCGATACAAGAATTGTTGTCAAAGCAATACTGGATAAGAGATTCATGATCACAAAGGGAGCTTCTTCCCAAAATTTTTCTCGTCTCACAATGTATTCCGCAACAAGAACAGTCAGTATATCGGTAGGTATTTCAATCTTGAGTCCAGAAAAAAACTCCGACCGATTAGTCGCTGAAAAATGTTTATAATAAAATGCAGAATTAATAATTTTTTCTTTAAATTTTCGCAGGGGCATACCAAGTTGACCTGCTAATTCGCCTAGTCTTTTGGTCAAAACTTTTTGCACCTCTCTTATCCGTTTAGTTTTGTAAAGGGTTCCCTGCATCAGGGAACGCCCTAGGCCGCTCTCAATGAAAACTGGATGCGCCGAACCTTTAAGTTTTGTTATCAATTGAGCATATTTTGTTTTTGAAATTCTTATATATTTTTGCCCCGATCTATTAAAAACTTCTATGCTCTTGCCAACTATTTTTCTAATCGTTACCCGTATGGCACCTACAGCTAATATTGACGCCAATAAAAGACCTCTAAAATCTGCTTCTCTGACTTCTTGGTATTCATTATTTTTAAAATAATCCCCGTTATCGACACTTGCAGAATAGAGCTTCGTGGAAAAATCGGCATACATTTTACTATTATAGTGATCGATGGCCTTTCCCGATATATAGAGTGTGGCGCTTGTGCCCAATAAAAACGTGGAGGTTATTGATCCTACAAAGGGCAGAAGGATAGATATCGCGCCAAAACCTCCCAAAGTATAACTGGTGTAATTGATTAATTTTCTTCTAAACTCATCATTTTTTTCTTTTTTCTCGAGCAATTTTTGAAATTGCTCTCGCGCTCTCGGCCAATTAATATTGTTGACAAAGGGAAAGGTCTGCTGAGACTTTTCCCAGGTTTCATTGTTTAGGGCGAGGTACATAAAAGGTTCAATGTTTTTCTTAATAAGTTGAGTTTCGTTTAATTTTTTCAGCCAAAAGGTATTGTTTGCAATGGCCTCTGTAAGAACGGAGTTGAAAACTTTTGTAGTATTGATGGACAACTCTTTTTGCCAGTTAAATTTTTTAAAATTGGCCCAAGATTTAAGTTGTTGGGCAAAAAAGGATTTCGGCAATTGCAATAAGTTCTCGCTTAATTGACAATTTTTGAGATCTAATTTTGCTTTTGGGGTAGGTGAAAAATCCATTTCATTCATTTTCTGGTAGATCATTTGATAAAAATGCTTTCCACCGTTTTTAATTGATAATATTGGGTAATTATTCAGGATATAGGCCTTTTGCCCCATTAACTCCGCGACTTTATCTCTATAATCCTCTCTGGATTTAAATTGAAATTTTAGTTCATTAAACACCACATTTTTAATATTTTTGATTTGTGCACGGCCTATTCCTCCGTTCGCCAGCACCGCACTTGCGTCTTTAATGGAGTCGCTCTCCATGGAGACTCTTTTTTTGATCAGGAAAGGATGATGGAAAATACGTGATCCCTGCAATAAACGGAGTTGTTGGTCTAATTCAATAAGCTGCGCACTCAATAGCGCCAATGTCTCCATTATTTTGTGGGTTTTATTGATATCTTTAGGTGGATCATTGTCTCTTATTTGTGAAATGAGTTTTATTATATTAGCGGTTTTATGACCCAAGTGATTGTTAAAAATGCGATGAACCGGCCGGGGAACCTTAAAAACATTCTCATTATCATCACCGTTAAGAGCGTAAACAATTTCTTTAAAGGCCTTTCTTGCCCTCAATAATTCAACTGTTTTATAATGTCGAAAAAGGTAAAAAACCTTATTGAGGTCAGTTGTATGTCTGCTTAAATCATTGTAATGGTAAAAACTATCAATAAAACCATCACCCGGGATTCCTCTATAATAGGTCATCGCATTGAGCGCTCTAGAGGCCCTGTTCAATTCGTTTGCATGAGACATTTGCCCGCAAAAAATTGATAAAATTAAAAATAATGTCCAAACTTTTTTCATATTCCCCTAAATGCCCAAATAATAGACGGCCATAACAGCTTAAATCAACTAATTATTCTGTACTATGAACTTTATGCAGAAAGAATGCCAAAACCGCTACGAGAGTAAGCTTCCAACGATGCCTTTTACTTTTCCGTGGCGCTTATTTTGCAGGAAGCGAGCATATCCCTCTTGATTAAAGATCAGAGTAAACTTAGAATAAAATGAAGGTAAACTTGAGACAGGACAGGAATAATGCTAAAACGCGGAATTGATGCCATCATCGTGGATGATCAACTTGAAGTATGTGAAGTTGTATCAGATTACTTAGAAGAAATGTCACTCTTTCGTAAAATTGTCCACGCTGAAGACGGTATAACCGCCTCCTTTAAATTAAAAAATCAAGATTTTTCGGTTATTATACTCGACATTAATCTGCCTAAAAAGTCGGGTATAGATATTATTACCCAGAATGCCGACAATCCAAAAATCATAGAAAGTATTATTTTAATTTCAGGAGCTATGGAAAAGGATCATCTCGATAAGGCGGTCAAAGCGGGCGTGCGAAATATTTTAATCAAGCCATTTGCTAAAGAGCAATTACAAATCATCGCCAAACAAGTCGCACATAATTATAAAACAAGATATTTCAAGAACAAATAACCCATTATTCATTAATCAGCATGCGTAAGACTCTGCGTAGGGGTTCTGCGGCCCCCCACAATAATTGGTCTCCCACTGTAAAGGCGGTTATATACTCAGGGCCCAATTGCAATTTTCTCACTCTGCCTATGGGGATGCGCAAAGTACCAGAGACGGCCGTCGGGGATAAATCTTTCAATGTAGATGTTTTATCGTTGGGAATGAGATCAACCCAAGGATGCGCCTTACTGAGTAGGTTTTCTATCTGCTCTAGTGGTAAATCTTTTTTTAATTTAATAGTGAAGGCCTGACTATGGCATCTCATCGTACTCACCCGGACACAAATACCATCCACGGGGACAATGGTTTTGCTAGCAAGAATTTTATTGGTCTCCACGCTCCCTTTCCATTCCTCTCTAGTTTGGCCGTGCTCTACTGCGGAATCAATCCAAGGGATTAAGCTACCGGCCAAGGGCACACCAAATAATTCAGAGGGGAATTCTTGACCACGCAAAAGGGTAGAAACAGTTTTATCCAGGTCAAGGATGCTCGTGGCGGGGTCAGCAATAAGCGTTTTTGTCCGCTCCCCCAAATAATCCATTTGCTGAATAAGTTCACACATATTGCGAGCACCGGCCCCCGATGCCGCTTGATAAGTCATACTACTTACCCACTCGATAAGATCATTTTTAAACAATCCCGCCAATGCCATCAGCATGAGACTAACGGTACAGTTTGCCCCGATAAAGTTTTTTTTACCATCCCCAATGGCCTGTTTAATTTTATCTCCATTGAGAGGATCGAGAATTAAGACACAATCATCTTGCATTCTTAGCGTTGAAGCGGCGTCAATCCAATACCCAGACCATCCAGAATTTCTCAGAGTGGGGAATATTTCCTGGGTATAATCGCCTCCCTGGCAAGTTATGATGATATCCATTTCTGCCAGTTGTTGAGTATCGTGAGCATTTTTTAGGGGCGGGGAACCGACGTAAGTAGGGGCGTTTTGGCCAAGTTGAGAGGTGGTAAAAAAACTCGCCTCTATTAATTTAAAGTCTTCTTCTTCTTGCATGCGGTTCATCAAGACTGAACCAACCATGCCACGCCAACCGATAAAACCTACTTTTTTCATCACCATTTTCTCCAAGCTTATTTATTAAGTTACTTTTAGTCATACTTTAATTTGTAAAATAGTAAAGAAAAAGAGTTTTTTGTTTACATTAATTAAGTATAACATATAAAATAAATCAACTGAAGGGGTGCGGGCACCATTACATTGCGGGAGGATACCATGATCCAAAGAACGCAGATTAGGGGTTTTTCGCCGAAATAAATTATCACTTGGCAGATAGTTTATTGGTTGTCTGGGTTAAAGCCCAGCAATTGTCACAGGACATAGGTCGGTGGAGCACTTCGGGAATAAGGTAGACAGAGACTGACCTTTTCCCCTCCCACTTGTGACAACCCCCCATACTATTGCCAAATAAAGGTTAAAGAATGATGAATGATTTTGTTGTTGCCAAATTTGGTGGCACATCGATGAAAGATGCCCAGGCAATAACTCGCAGTGGTCATATTGCCATCGCCAAGCAGGCAAATATCGTGGTGGTCTCTGCCACTTCTGGTAGTACCAATGAAATTTTACAAATGATTGCCGCTAGCACCACTAAAAATTGGAAGGAATGTGAAATTTTAATAGACGCTTTTACCAATAAACATAAAGAAATAGCTCTCGCATTAGAGACTCAAAAAGATATTCTGGCGCAACTTACAGTCATATTTAAAGAGGCAAGAACCCTTATCAAAGGTGCCAATTTATTAAAGGAATGTACCGCCAAAACACAAGATGCTCTACTGAGCACCGGTGAGCGAATATCATCGCTGCTACTCACTGGCGCCTTAAAAACCATAGCGCCCGCTAAAAATATTAATTTTTTCGATATTAGAAGGATCATGCGCACGGATGATCAGTTTGGTCGTGCCGTCCCCGATCTGGCGACCATTTATGCTTTAGCGAGTGAGCATTTGACTCCCCTTTTAAATGAAAAATCGATTTTTGTCACGCAGGGATTTATTGGCGCTACGGCAGACGCCGAAACCACGACTTTAGGCCGCGGTGGTAGCGATTATAGTGCCGCTTTAATTGCTGAGGCCGTGCGCGGAAAAACCTTACAGATTTGGACCGACGTGGCGGGGATTGCCACCACCGACCCGCGGATCTGCCCACGCGCCCTTCCCATCCCGCTTATCAGCTTCCAAGAGGCGGCGGAAATGGCCACTTTTGGAGCGAAAATACTTCATCCCACCACCTTGTCTCCGGCATTACGTGAAAATATTTCTGTGTTTGTGGGTAGCAGTTTTGCACCAGATGCAGCTGGCACCTGGATAAAAAAGGCTTCTGACTGTCCCCCTCTGGTACGCGCCTTGGCCATGAAAAAACATCAAAGCTTGTTAACTCTGACGACGCCAAAAATGAGCCAGGCACCAGGTTTTTTATACAAAATTTTTAAAATCTTTAACGACTATAATATATCCATCGATGCTATTACAACTTCAGAAATTAGTGTCGCCTTGACAGTAGACGATGCCACCCTCTTAAATAAAAAATTATTTGCCAAATTATCCGACCTCGCCCGCATTAAAATTGAGGAAGATTTGTCCTTAATTAGCCTGATTGGCAACAAAGTCAATTTTACCTCTGGTCTGGCGCAAAAAATTTTTACCGCCATTGGCGATATAAATGTGCGCATGATTTGTCAGGGGGCCAGTAAACATAATTTTTGTTTTTTAGTTGCTGAAAATTCTGGTGTCTTGGCATTACAACGGCTGCATACTTACTTTATAGAGGAACAAAAATGAAAATTGCAATATTGGGCTCGGGAAAAACCGGTGCTAAAGTAGTGGAGCTCTTAAAAGATACCGAGCATACCGTCTTTAATACTTCTCATCCGTTAACTCTTGTGGCCCTTAAGCAACACGACGTCCTGATAAGTTTTGTCGCGGGCGAAGTCTTGTTAGAACATTTCGATCTGCTCTTAGCAAGCGGTGTTCCCCACGTCACGGGAGCAACGGGTATAACTTGGCCAAACAACCTCAATAAATTATTGATAGAAAGTTCTAATAAATGGATGATCGCCAGCAACTTTAGTCTGGGCATGAACCTGGTTAAGGCAATGATTAATTGCCTGGGGCAGGCGGGGCATCTCTTCAAAGAATTTCATTTTAAAATCCATGAAATACACCACGATCAAAAATTAGATGCTCCCAGTGGAACAGCTCTCTCCTGGGAGAACTGGCTGGGGCAAGAGCAGAAGGTGCCTATTAGTAGCGAGCGAGTGGGAAATATTCCCGGCATCCACGAGGTCACCTTAAGTACCGAAAATGAAGAAATTTTCTTGCGCCACGAGGCCAAAGATAGAAAAATATTTGCAGAAGGAGCAATCTGGGCGGCCCACCAGATCGTCGGCGATCAAACAATAAAACCAGGATTGCATAAATTTGAAGACTATGCTGCTGGGAAAATTTTAGGGAGCACATAATGGATCTAAAAAAATATGTCTTATGGACTGCTGTTATTACACCGATGCAGGAAAATGGAGAAGTTGATTACCAGAGTTTTGCCAAAGTTCTAACGGAGCAGGCCGCCGCGGGTAATGGAATTCTTATTTTGGGTAGCACCGGCGAAGCGCTAAATCTTAATGAAGACGAAAGAAGAAAAATTCTCAAATTTACCCTAGAGCAAAATTTATCTGTTCCCATCATGGTGGGAGTAGGTGGGGTTAATTTACAAGAGACCCAAGAATGGGTTGAACATCTGGAAACCATGCCCTTTTCTTGCTATCTGATGGTGACACCACTTTACGCAAAACCTGGGCCCATTGGACAGTATCAATGGTTTAAAAAGTTAATGGATATTTCCACAAAACCAGTGGTTCTTTATAATGTTCCCTCGCGTACCGGCGTCAATCTACCTTTTGAAACCGTCGCCAAACTTAGGCAGCATAAAAACTTTTTTGGCATTAAAGAGGCCAGTGGCAGTCTTGAAGATTTTAAAAAATTTCGCGAAATCATCCCCGATAAGATGCTCTTTAGTGGCGACGATGCTCTCATGCCAGATTTTAGTGCCTTGGGTGCCGATGGTTTGATAAGTGTCGCCGCTAACGTTTGGCCAAAACCAACTCACGAATTCGTCAGCCAATGTTTAAACGGCCAACTCACCGATCCGGCACTCTGGCAGCAGGCGATAAGCAGCTTATTTATAGCTGCTAATCCCATTCCCGTAAAAGTATTGATGACCGCATTGGGAAGTCTTTCTGCCGCCATCTTGCGCCCGCCACTGACCCATGAAGATTTAAGCGACAAGACGCCTCTGTTTACGGCGCATAATAATATTAATGATTGGTACCAACGCAATAAAGGAAAACAAAATGTCTAATTGGGAAGATGTCTTAAATAAACTAGAAACTGGTGAGCTAAGAGCAGCGAATAAAAGAGACGGTACTTGGCACGCCAATATTGAGGTTAAGAGGGCCATTTTAGATGCCTTTAAGGCCGGCCATTTAGTTGAGCAAAATGGATTTGTCGACAAACATAATATTATGCCACAAACTTTTTCAGCAGAGCGGGGCATTCGATTAGTGCCTGGCGGCTCATCAGTGCGTCGTGGTGCCTATGTCGCCAAGGGCGTGGTTATCATGCCCCCGGCCTACGTTAATATTGGCGCCTTTGTGGATGCCGGTACCATGATCGATAGTCATGCCTTAGTGGGCTCGTGTGCGCAAATTGGAAAGAACGTCCATTTGTCGGCAGGAGTGCAAATCGGTGGTGTGCTAGAACCCATAGGCCTCGCCCCAGTGATCATTGAAGATTCTGCTTTTATTGGCGCTGGTGCCGTTATTGTAGAGGGCATCCAAGTATTAAAAGGGGCGGTTATTGCACCCGGCGTGATTCTTTCTAAAGGCGTGCCCGTCTATGATTGTGTCAATGAAAGAATCTTAGAAAAAGGTCAGCCCATTCCAGAAAATGCCATTGTAGTTCCCGGCACTCGCCCGGTTAGTGAAAAACTTGGCTGGGCGAAAGAGCGTGGGCTAAATATGAATTGTGCTATGATTATAAAAATACGCGATGAAAAAAGTGACGCTTCATTGGAGCTTGAACAATTTTTACGCTAAAATTGAGGCCATGAATATTCATGAATTTTAAAGAAAAACACCGTTCACTCATTGCCCAAGGTATCGCTGACTACGAAGCTCCGTTTTTCTTTTACGATATCGATGGCCTGTCCGCTCATTTAAAAATGATGCGCGAGCAGACCGACCCCGCTATCAAATTATGGTACGCCTGTAAGGCCAATCCACTGTCCGCAATTTTAAAATCCTTTTTGCATCATTCCTATGGCATCGATGTCGCTAGTCAAGGTGAGCTGGATCACGCTCTGCGCTGTGGTTTTCAAACAAAAGATATTTTATCCACGGGCCCTGCTAAATCTAGAAAATATCTAAAGAGCTTAGTTGAACACGAAGTCGATATGATCATCATCGAGAGTGTTAATCAGGCCATTTGGCTCAATGAATGGGCGCAAAAACTTGGCAAAAAACCGCAGGCCCTGCTGCGTGTGCAACTTATCTGGCAAGAGGGAAAATCAGTTTTAGGTGGTGATGAAATCACCCCTTTTGGCATCGATGAATTTGGCTGGCGCGGTCTTACGGCGGCAGATTTTCCGCATATCGATATTCAAGGTTTCCATGTCTTTCAATGGGGAAACATTCTCACAGTGGGACAATTGCGCAAAATATGGTTTAAAATTACCGAGACGATTTTAGAGCTTGCTAAAATAATGCAAATCCCCCTGAATATTTTGGATCTCGGTGGCGGCATCGGGATTCCCTACACAGAGGAAGAAAAACCTGTTCCCTATAACCAAATTAATGACCTTCTCTTGGAAACGAAAAATCATTTTTCCATTAAAAATATTTGGATGGAGCTGGGACGTTATGCTGTGGGTGAGTTTGGGTATTATGCCAGTCAGATCATCGATCGTAAAAATGTCAGAGGCCGTGATTTACTCATTCTCGAAGGTGGGATTAATCATATCGCTAGACCTGCCTTAACGGGCCAGGGCTTTCCCTGTCAAGTTTTTAGAACCTCAGATGCTCCTTTAAAAGATTTTACCGTGCACGGCCCATTATGTACCGCTCTGGATAAACTCGGCAGCTACAAATTACCTGCCGATGTTGCAGAAAATGATTGGCTTATTTTTTCTCAAGCTGGCGCCTACGGATTTACCGAATCCATGCCATTCTTTCTCTGCCATAACTTACCTGCAGAGGCGATTATTGAAAATGCTGAATTAAAAACCATTAGAAATATCCGTACCTCATCTCAATGGCTGGTGTAATATGAACTCCTTAGAAAAAATAGGCCTGCCTCTGCACCAAAACCCCTCGGGAGATAAACTCTTTTTGAATATCTTCACCATTCGCGGCAATAAAACCGGTGAGCATGTGCATTTCCAAGCGAATGTTCATGGTGCAGAATTACAAGGAAATGCCGTCATCTATGAATTGATGAAAACCTTTCTCAACGAAGAATTTTCTGGTTCCGCAACCTTTATCCCTCAGGCCAACCCCTTAGGCCTCAACCAAAAATCCGGCACTCATACCAATGGACGGTTCCACGCGGTTACGGGAAATAATTTTAATCGTTATTATTTAGACATCGTAAAAAACGCTGAGCTTTTACAATTCAATCTTGAAAAGTTTGTCAACGACAATGGTGCGCTTGCCCCCTATCAATTCAGAGTTCAGTACAAAACCGCTCTCGAACAAGCGATCGCCCAATACATTCTTAGCACGCAAAATTATGGCCTACCCTATGAAAAAAAATTGGCCTTAATTTTACAAAAAACCGCCGCCAAAGCGGATTATGTTTTTGACTTGCACACTGGGCCCAGCGCCTGCCGCTATGTCTATTGTGGAGAATTCATGCGCCACCAAGTTGTCGACCTCAACTTTCCCCACCATTTAATAATTCCCAATGAATTTGCCGGCGCCATGGATGAGGCCTGTTTTATGCCATGGTTTACCCTCAACAAACTCCTTAAAGAAAAAAATAAAGCTGAAATGCCCTTTGAGTCCTATACCCTAGAACTGGGCAGCGAAGAGACTCTAAATTTATCCGCCGCCAAACAAGACAGCGCCAATATTCTCCATTTCCTAAGCAAAAGAGGCTTTTTCACCAAAGAAAAAACCACCGAGCTTCTCGACAAACAATATTTCTGCCAACTCAAAGATTACAAAACTTACTACTCACCCTACGGCGGCCAAATAGATTATTTAAAAAAACCTGGAGACATCATTGCAAAGGGTGAGGCCATCGCTACCCTGCTCAATTTTAACGAACTAGGCACAGGTTGTGAGCATCACGATCTCCTCAAAAATATTTCAGCAGAGAAAGATTGCCTTCTCATCAATCATTCTCCCTCCGCCAATGTCATGGAGGGCGCAGAACTTTTTCAAGTCATGGAAAATGTCCAATGTAATTTTTGAATTAAGCAGACTTTTTCTTTGAAATTGTATTGAAAATATAAGTAGGATCTTTCTCGATAAAATAGGATTTGCTTGCTTTTTATTTTTTCAATTCAGCTATTTAGAGGCTTGATTTTTTATTGTCTCTTTTGTAGCAAGTAAAATTCCTTAATACAAAAAGGTAGGGGATCACCTATTTAAATGAGATTGAACAGACACTTTCAGGAATATGACAACTCAGAGCTTCCTGGGCAATATCACTATATTTTACAAAATTATAGGCCCTATCAAACCCATTAGAATGACCTTCTCGACTTTCTCCGTCAGTGACGCTTTGGGATAAAGAACAAAATGATCCAGTCATTAAGTTTGAAATATCCATATATGTTAAAGATTGGTTTCTATCCGTAAAAAGTTTTACCGCTAAAAGATCGGCCAAATCTTCGTATAAGACCTTCTTTTTTTTATCTTCATATAAGCAGGAGTTAAAATTCTTAACAATATCAGTCAGGGTTCCTTCAGAAAAACTTCCAAGCTCTATTCCTAAAGTGTATATATGGGCCAACTCATGGGCAATTGCAAACTCAGTTACTAGCTTACCCTCTTCTTTATTCATGGAGAACAAAACTGATGCCGGATAAAAATATAATGCTTTATCGGAGCTATCTACAAAAGCGTTATAGCTAGCAAGGTCTGGTACTTCGATATTTTTAATTACGCTATTAAATCTAAGCTCTCCAACATTAAAAACTGATTTTTTAATATCCTTCAAAAATGTCTTACTGCTTTCTTTAGATAATGGATTACGTCTTACAAACCCTAACACTTTGTTAACAGAAGAACCTTTATTCAATGCTAGCCGAAATCCCCATTTTTTTTGACTCAGTTCCTTTAAGTCTTCTTGATAATTAAAAAAAGTACTCTCTATATACTTTAAAGATTTTTTCCACTCTTTTGTTTTTTTTATTTTACTATAAATCACTTTGCGATGATCATAAATTTTGTCTGAGATGCAGTCTTCTTTTGCTCTTTTAATTGAAGTTCCAATAAGTGGTATTTCATTTTCAATTTTTAATAAGTCATTATATTTTATTTTTTTTCTAAAAATCCCAAACCTAGAATAGCGACTAAAGAAATCTATATATTTGATTAAATTTTGTTTAGTTTGAATGTTATTGTCCATATACAAATTTCTATTATGAGCAAGGGCCCCACATAATTTGAATAAACCGGATGCTTTCATAGATACTGTTGTTCCTTTGGAAATTTTAAATCTTTTCAAAAACCGTGCTGATAAATACGGTAAAATTTCTTGATATTTTAAAGAAATGGGTTCTTCTCTATTACCTTTCATCTGTTTTAATTTAGTTATCTTTTCACATTTTTTATATTTTTCTCCATTAGTATTAAAAAAAAATGGATATTTTTCATCTTCTACTATAAGAGAGATACTTTTTTTGTATGATGTGTAATTTATTGGGGAGAACCAATTTAAAATGATTCCTAGATAATGAATCCGTTCAGACACTTTTACATTTTTTATTTTATTAAATTTTTCTTTTGCATCTTTCAAATGGATGGTGTCATAAATCTTATCATGGGATTTATCTTCAACACATTTTTGTACTTTTTTATTTTCTAACAATTCATTTTTATGCATGTCATTATTATATTCGTAGCGATTATAGGCTTTGATCAGCTTGGAAATTTCATATGGTTTTTTTTGACCAAGAGTACTATTTTTATCACACTTGAGAATTTCTTTCACAAGTTCTTTGCATGTTGGTGTCGTATAATATTTTAACTTTGTATTATTACATAGTTTTTCAGTTGCCAATGAAATATTAATTATAACCATAAACAAACCAGCAATTATGAACTTTGAACTCATAAACTATCCTCTATTTTAAAGATATTTTATAATACCTATCGTATTTTTTTATAAATTATTCATGATTTATTTTCAGATAAATAGAAATACAAAAAATAGAAGATTTTTCCTCAACGATTTTGAAAAATGTTATTTCAGGTTCTTTCGTAGCAACATTGAATTGAGGGGTTTTTTTGTAAAAGAATAGAGGCAGGGAACTAAGATAAGCGTGATAAAAGTGCCAAATGCCAGTCCCCAACCCATCACGAGCATCATTTCGGCCAACATGGAGTCATACCCTGCAATCCCATAGGCAGTGGGCAAAATACCCACCACAGTGGTGATGGTGGTGATTAATATAGGACGGAGACGAGAGGAGGCGACTCTGGCAATGCCTTCTCTCACAGATTCTGTACTGTCTAGATTTCGCTGTTCCAATTTATCAATCATCACAATGGCGTCATTGATGACTACTCCAATCATGCCGAGGGCGCCGATGACGGCGAAAAAACCATAGACAGACATGCCGTGGGTGACCAGCACAAAAACAAACCCCAACAAGCCAAAGGGCACAATAAGCAAGATTAAAAAGGGCCTGGATAAAGAATTAAACATAATCACCAAGATGAAATAAATGACAATGATGACTAGGATAATTGAGGATAAGAACTCGCCCTGACTTTCGCGAGAATCTTCGATTTCTCCACGAAATTTTAAAATTGCGCTAGGGTATTGATGGGAAATTTTTGGAAAACTGTCCCGTTCTAATTGTTCTGCCACTTGCAGCGGAGTTATGCTATTCCCTTCTTTGATATCAGCATAGAGCATTGTAGAGCGTTTATAATTCGTGCGGATAATATTGACAGGTCTCTCGACCTCTTCAATGTCCAATAACTTTTTAAGATCAATTAATTGACCGGCCTTATTTTCCACCCGTAATTCGAGCAATCCCAGCAGATTGGTTTTTGCAGAATTTGGTACAGAAAGGCGCACATCCACCTCCTCTTCACCTTTGTTAATTGAATAAAGTATTGAGCCCTCCACGAAGGTACGCAAAGCGCTGGTCAGTTTGGCGGGGTCCATATTGAGCTTAACTAACATCTCCTGTTTGATCTTCAGTAAATATTCTTTTTTAAGCAGAGGCTCTGCAATTTCTACTTCCGCCAATGACGTAATTTTTTGCATCTCAGTTAGCAGAAGCTTTGCGATTTCGGCGCGGGACTGATCATTATTCTCCTGGATTTGTAATTCGATAGGACTCCCAGAGTTCCTGCCCCAGCGACCTCTAAGAAACTTAATTGATTTGATACCTGGTATATTTTTGCTTTGCTGACGCCACGTTTTAAGTAATTCGTTGAGTGGTGTTTTGCGATCGTCCGCCGGTAGCAACTCGATCAGAATGGAAGCTTCATTCTCCTTCACCTCACCACCGCGACGGGATAAACCAATACTCGATCTAACCGCCACCACGTCGTCGCGATTTTTCATGACCATAGCTTCAATGGGATCGATTAAACTGGCGGTCTCCATTCTCGTGCTTCCTATGGCAACTGCCACCTTAACGACAACCTCTTGACTTTCTTCTCGTGGAAACATGACGTAATTCATTTTGCCATAAAAAACTCCCAGTGCTAATAAAAAAATTATTAAAAATGAGAGACAAATGGGAACTCTTTGCTTAATCGCAACTTGTAAAAACAAGGCATATTTTTTCTCATACTTGGCGAACCAATGTGGCCCATCAAGATTCTGAGAATATTTGTCGAGCAGGGGAGTTTTGCCAGATAAATGCGCAGGTAAAACAAAAAGAGATTCCAACAGCGAACCCAATAACATTAAAATAACAATGAGTGGAATAAAGGCGACTAATTTGCCAAAAAAACCCTCAAAGAAAACCAACGGTAAAAAAGCGACACCCGTGGTTACAATAGCTGCCAGGATGGGACGAAAAACTTCATGCGCCCCTTGAATGGCGGCCTCTTGGATTGACAGTCCCGCCTCTCTCTTGCGTGAAATATTTTCGGCAATAATAATCGCATCATCTACCACAATTCCCAAGACGATGATAATTCCCGCCAACGTCATATTATTAACGGTATACCCTAGTATGCCCGCAATCAATAAGGTAAAGGCCATGCTAAAAGGAATGCCCATGGCCACCCAAAAACCAGTTTTAATATCCAAAAATAAGAAGAGCACCAAGAGAATCAACGCAAAACCAATCATTCCATTAGACGCAATAATTTTTAAGCGATTGGTTACGGCATAGGATTCATCGTCCATTAAAACAATACTTACCGGTGAGTTTAGATGTGCTTGATTATATTTTTTAATAAACTCCATCACCGCTGCTTGGGCATGCAGAATATCGGTAGACACAGATTTTTTTATATTGAGAAAAACACCCTCGTGACCATTAACTTTAAAAATTGAGTTCGAGCGCTCGAAGCCGTCTTTAATAGTGGCAAGCTCACCCAGATGCACACCATGGCCCTCATAATTGGCACGTATAATCAGATTCTGCAAACTGGCGACATCTTCATATTCATTCAAGGCGGTCACCTTGGATTCCCCACGATCTTGCATAGAACCCACCGGGACACGAATATGATTGGTGATTATTTGATTTTTAATCTCAGAGAGAGAAATCTCTGCATGGTCTTTATTTTTGGGATCTATTAAAATCTGCAGTTCGGGTTTGCGATAGTGGGAGCGTGAAATTGAGCTGATCTCTTTTAAAGCGAGCAGCTGATTTTCAAAACTCAAAACATATTTTTGCAACTCAGCGCGAGACGCTCGCCCTAAAACTTTATGTTTTTTATGATAAAAACCAATATCTAAGATCGCCTTTTCAGAACTTTTAAACTGGCGAATCGTGGGTATATCTCTCACCTCTGCCGGCAATTTAACCCGCAAAATAGCATCTTTAATGGAGTTCACCACTGCATTTTTATCCGGATAATAATCGTCAAGTACCAAACGAAAACTGCTCACACCAACACTAGAAGTGGAGACTACTTCTTCAATGCCCACCAACGTTTTAAGTTCTTCCTCCATTGGCTTGGTGACAAATAACTCAACATCTGCCGCCGCTGCTCCCGGGTAGATGGTGCTGATACGCACCCAATTACTGGCAAATTCCGGCATCTCTTCTTTGCCAATATTTTTCCAAACAAACAAAGATAGTAACAAAAGACCAAAATAGAGGACATTAGTCAGCAGGTGGCGCTTGGCAAAATAAGCTATTAAATTTATCACTGGGTAATTCTATGTATTATTTTAAAGAAGGACTAGCTTTTTCTAGCAAAAGAGACAACCATACTAATATTTTAAATAAGGCCCAGGCGCAAAGAATCTACAACGGCCATAAGGAGTCTATTATGCAAGATAAAGCAGTCATCGCAGACAACAAACCCGTAAAAATCCCTTTAAAAAAGGGCGAGAATTATTTCTATTGCGCCTGTGGAAAATCTAGTGGCCAACCCTTTTGCGATGGTTCCCATAAAGGCACTGCCTTTGTGCCTAAAAAATTTATTGCAACAGAAGATGGCGATGCTTTTTTATGCCAGTGCAAGCAAACGAAAAATCCACCCTATTGTGATGGCTCACATAAAGCGATCGCTAAAACAGAGGTTGCTACCACCAGCGAAAAGAATGGTGCTCTGAAAATGCCAACACCTACGCCCATCCCAGAGGAACCCCATGTGCAGTTTATTCACGAACTCGCTCAGCACGGTCTGACAAGCACCGGCCACCATGGTGAAATGGCAGCAATGGGCGTCCCCGCGCATGCATTACCACGTTGGGACGACCTGCAATTTATCACAGGTCAGTTGGCGACAAAACCATTGCTCGACGAAGAATATGTCGGCACCGAGATCATTGTAGGTAAAAAAGCAAAACGCCCGTTGACCTTAAAAATTCCTCTTTTTGTGTCCGATATGAGTTTTGGTGCTTTGTCAGAAGAGGCCAAGATTTCTTTAGCATTGGGTGCGCAACAAGCGGGAACGGGAATTTGCTCCGGCGAGGGTGGCATGCTACCGGAGGAACAACAAAGTAATAGTCAATACTTTTACGAACTCGCCTCCGCGAAATTTGGCTATAAAGAAGAACTCTTAACAAAGGTTCAAGCGTTTCATTTTAAGGGCGGGCAAGGTGCTAAAACCGGGACCGGCGGGCATCTTCCAGGGAATAAAGTTAAGGGAAAAATTGCCCAAGTCAGGCAATTAGAGGAGGGACAAGACGCCGTTTCTCCCGCGACATTTCCCGCTTTAAAAACCGTCAACGATTATAAAAATTTTGCCAATCGCGTGCGAGAAGTCAGCGGCGGCATCCCCATCGGCTTCAAACTATCCGCTCAGCATATAGAACAGGATATCGAGTTTGCGGTCTCCGCCGGTGCTGATTATATTATCCTCGATGGACGAGGTGGTGGCACAGGTGCCGCCCCCCTGCTTTTTCGCAATAATATTTCGGTGCCCACCATGCCCGCATTGGCGAGAGCGCGGTACTACTTAGACTCCAATGGTTATGAACATATTAGCTTAATCATCACAGGTGGTCTGCGCACCCCTGCAGATTTCGCCAAGGCCTTGGCCTTAGGCGCCGATGCCGTCGCCATTTCTAATTCCGCCATGCAAGCGATAGGCTGTGTCGCCGCGAGAATATGCCATACCAATAATTGTCCCGCTGGTATTGCCACCCAAAATCCGCTCTTGAGAAAAAAATTAAATATTCCCATTGCTGCCAAAAGGTTGGCGACTTTTTTAGATGCCTCTACAGAACTTATGAAAATATTAGCGAGAGCTTGCGGCCACGACCATTTAAATAAATTCTCTCCCCACGATCTGACCACATGGAAACGAGAGATTAGCGATCTCTCGGGTGTTCAATTTAATGGAGTGAGTAGCTTTAAATAAAAATAAGCGACCTGCTGGTCACAGCATGTAACCAGATAATTATTTCACCAGTAACAAAAGAAATGGGACCGGTTAGAGTTTATGCTAACACTCGCTCATGGAATTTTTAGATCAAAATTCAGCAAAGCTATTTATCATAACGGAAACGGTCTATAAATTGAAGGAACGGACTAGTGTTACTTTTGGTATTAATAGGGTTAATGCAAGAGACAGAGTCAGCTTTGACTTTGCTTTCTCTGGCATCAAAATCATTCGTGGAGATGCTAAATTTGGTCCCTTTCAAATTGGCGCCTTCGATGCATTTATATTTTTAGTTACTAGATGCGATTAATTAAAACCCAATATTATCGAGCACCCATCTAGGGTGCTCTTTTTTTTACTCCATACCTCCTTTGTTTAACTTCTCTCATTTGCATACTGGTTCGATTCTGAAACAGGTCTTCCCAAATAAAAACAGGCCGCCTTTACAAGTTACTAAAAGGACATAAAATCTCCAACTCCAAAAATTGGCTTCGACCTTGCAGTGAACGACGATAATATTAACCAATTTTTTATATGAAGGAGTAAATCATGGAAAAAAATGAAGTAGAAGAAATGGCCTTAGAATTAGAGGAGTTTGAACATTTTGAATTAAGCCGGTTATGCATCGGTCCATCTGACACTTTAGCTAATAATAACTAAAAATATTGGCCTGGGAAATAAGATCTCCCAGGCCATTTAATAAGATTATGAAAAACTTAAACCTCAACTTAAAAATAAAGACGAACACCAAACAAATAAGTCAAATTAACTTTAACTCTCCGTTAGAGCTAATTTTAAGTGGCTTTAAATTTTCCTACCTTTCACCTGAAAAACTAGAAGAAAAAATTTTTAATATCTGCAAAAAAGACAAGAGGTTTTCCGTTAATTCGAAGAATGATTGCTTAGAAGAATCTCTTTTTAATTGTTCTGGAAATGAAATTAATATCTTGGATAAAAATATTGAATTAACAATCAACTGGGATTTAGATGAAGACCTATAATTATGACGACAATATATATGATGGGAATGGCGAAGGCTTTATTTTTAGTGAGAAAAACTGTGCTCTTAGTTTTTTTAGATCTCCAAATAATAATAATTTAAAAGGTATAGGTCTGCATATTCACCCAGAGTGTGATGATATTGATATCCTATTAAAAGGTGAGCTTACCTTGTTTAGCTCATGGAAAGATTCTGTTACCATAAAGGCGCCTTGTATCGTAACACATAAAGCAGGAATCGCACATGCGGTGATCTCACGAGGAGAAAAACCTGCTCTTATGTATGGTTTCAGGTCACCTTTTAAAGGTGGCATAATAGTAGAGAGGAATAAAAAATTAATAACTAGAGCACCTCAAATATTTAGACCAAATGAATATTGCGAAGGAAGTTATTTCCTCTTTGAGAGTGAATTCACAAATATCTACTTACATATAAATCAAAACTTTATACCAGAACGGAAAAAATATTATTCCAGATCTATCATAAATTTATCATCTCAAGAGATTAAAATAAATAAAGACAAAAAGTGCTTATTAGGAGGTTCAATACTTTACGATGGCAAATTAAAAAAGATTAAAATACAAGAGCAGCGTTCTATACTGGTGGAGTTGATTGCTAAAGGGATATTTAATGAAACTTAAAACGCATATCGGGTATGATGTCTATAATTTAGATCAAACTATAAATTTTTACGTAGAAACGATGGGGGCGAGTTTAGCATTCAAAAATGACTTGAAGAAAACTGCAAGCTTGATAATTGGAGGGTGTGAGGTGAATATTTTTCAAGTAAAAGAATTTGGTGGATATCATAGCTCACTTATAAAATCTATGCATATAGGTTTTCAATGCTTAGATAAAAATGATGTAGATGAGATCTACAAGCGAGCTCTAAAAAACAAAACAACTGTTTTTTCAAAACCATACGAAAGATTTGATGGTGACTATACATTTTTCATACAAGATCCCGATGGTATGCAACTTGAAGTTTATTACGGCGACCATGACTTTGAAAAAGGAGCACCATCTTGATTGAACAAATGA
>Ga0316206_1001141_pt1 | contig 26025 bp, 31 predicted proteins | sample 6monthpyrite_MG_FD_204942 | JGI IMG/M metagenome (GOLD analysis project Ga0316206, IMG submission 204942) | Microbial mat bacterial communities from mineral coupon in-situ incubated in ocean water Damariscotta River, Maine, United States -... | ecosystem: Environmental > Aquatic > Marine >... | reverse complement strand
AAGGCTTCCGGTGATTCCGGATGAATATTTAAACTCACCGCCATGTCCGCCCAGGCATCCGGATCAAGTACCAGCACCGCGGTTAGATATGAGCGAGCTTCGCCAACAATCATGACCTGCTCAAATAAGGAATCCAGGGCAATTGCCATTTCCATATCATTGGGGGGGATTTTTTCACCGTTAGCGAGCACCATAATATCTTTCAGGCGGCCGGTAATAAATACATGCCCGGCGTCATCAATGCGAGCTTTGTCGCCACTTTTTAGCCAGCCGTCTTCGGTGAAGCTGTCTTTGGTCGCCTGTTCGTTTTTCCAGTAGCCGAGCATTGAGCAGGGGCCAATACTTTGCAGCTCATCATTTTCACCCACGCGAATCTCGGTATTTTCCAGTCGGGTACCGATGCTGGCGGGAATATTATCCGCCGGGCGATTCACGCACACCACTGGACTGGATTCGGTTAAGCCATAGCCTTGCAGGAGCGGCAGGCCCAGACCAATAAACAGTTTAGCCACATCTTCAGACAGCGCCGCACCACCACAGATTGCAATACGCATTTCCCCACCGAGTTTTTCCAGCACTTTGGACGCCACCAGTTTGTTGAGCGTTGGCCAGAGCAATAATTTGGGGTGCCAGCCGGCGCGCCCCTGTTCCCATAAAAATTTTTGCCAGCCCACACTCACCGCAGACTTGAATAAAAACTTCGCAATTAATGGTTTCTGTTTTAAACCCTCCTGAATTTTGCCGTAAACCCGCTCGTAAATACGCGGCACCGAAATCAGCACTGTGGGATGAATATTTTGTAAATCTTCCCCCAGATTTGCGATTGAACGGGCGTAAATGACCTCTGCACCCAGGATAATCGGCAGGTAGTATCCCGCCGTGCGTTCCAGCATATGGGACAGGGGCAGAAAGGATAAAAAACGCTCATCGTCCGACCACTTATTACAGGCGGCTGCACCAAAGGCATTCGATAGAATATTGCGGTGCGACAGCATCACGCCTTTTGAGCGGCCGGTGGTGCCGGAGGTGTAAACAATCGAGGCTAGATCATCCGGGGCGCTTTCTTTGGTCTGCAGCTCACCGGTTAAGCCAAATAACCAGTCTGACAGTGACTCTAACTTACTGTCATCTGGCTCATCTTCTTCGGAAATACGTTTTAAACTGATAATGCGCTGTAGACCGCCAAGGTCGATTTCAGCTTTCAACAGGCGATGCCACTGGGGGCGGTCCTGTACAAATAGAATTTTAATTTCCGCATGGTTAATTATGTAGGCCACATTATCCGGGCGGTCGTCCACATACAATGGCACGGTCACCAGCCCCAGCCCTAACGCCGCCTGGTCAAACACCACCCATTCACGGCTGTTTTTGACCATAATGGCGACTTTATCGCCTGGCTGTAAACCGTCTTTCTCAAATGCCGCCTGCCAGCGCGCCACTTCATTGGCCATTTCCTGCCAGGTTGAGTGGGTCCATTTCTGGCTAGCAATATCATACTGTCGGTAGGCATTACGATCGGGGGTTTTATTTAAGCGTTCACGGAACAGACCGGGGAGGCTGTGAACGTCGGATTCTTGTATTAATTCTATTTCCATTTATATGATTGCCCTGTTTTATTCTTTCTTATTGGTAATTTTTATAATGCGTAATTATCACTGCTTTTTTACAGTTTTGCCAGTTACCATCGATTTTCTTAATTAAAGGGCACCCAACATTTAATCATCCCGCTTACTGTAACCACCACAGCCTCAGTCTCAGCCCCATTTCTGAGGTGTAGCCGGTTTCCACAAACTGAATCATGCTATTGCCATCAATTATAAAACTGGCGGGTACCGCCCTCACCCCATAAACCTTCGCCCATTCACCATTTTCATCAACAATCACCGGCAGGTCCAAGCCTTCTTTTTTAAGGTATTCACTCACCTGGGCTTCGCCTTCGCTCCAGGATGCTATCGTGATGACCTGATGGTCTTTTGCCAGACGGGCAATATTCGAATTTTCAAACTGGCACACTGGACACCAGGTTGCCCAAAAGTGCACTAGCAGCGGTTTTGGTTGTTGCTCACGTAAATCGAAGTGCTCCCCGCTTAACTGGCGGGCAACAATTACGGGTGCTTCGCCCTGAATATTATGCCGGGACTGCCAGGCCCGAAGTGAAAAAATTATCCCTAAAAAAAGCAGTAGCTGAAGCGTTATCCGAAACCATTTATGTTGTCTGTAAAATTCAATCACAAAATACCTGAAATTTAACTTAATATTATTGAATAAAACCGCCTGCACGTGTATCTAGTTAGTTATATGATCAAAAACCAGACCTTATTAAAAAACAAAATAGCCGATTCCCGCGGGCGACTCTATCGAGTAGCACTTGCCTGGTGCGGGGATAAAATGCTGGCAGATGATCTGGTGCAGGAAGCGATTGCCACCAGCATAGATAAAAGCGAGCAGTTACGCAATGAGGATCAGTTGTTTGGCTGGCTTTACAGTATTTTAAATAACAAGTGGTATCGGTATTTACGCAGAAATGAATTCCATGAAAATATCGATGAACAAATGCCCTGCGAAGACTCTGGCCCCTCTGTCGTATGTCAGGAGTTACAACTGGTTAATCAGGTACGTTACGCCATCACAAAATTACCGGTGGTTGAACGTCAGGTATTGGTTTAATGCCAAAACTGCCCCTTGATGGCAGCGCGGCTATTGCCTACGTCGAAAAAACCCGTGAATGGTTTATACTGAGCCAGTTAAAACATTCGTTTGAAGTGCAGCACCTGGCCACAGATATACAAAGCATTCCTGAAAACATAAATACTTTGATGGTTGTACACCCCAGACTACTGCCCGACAAAACACTATTTTCAATTGATCAATTTGTACTTAATGGCGGCCGCACCCTGATGTTTCTTGATGCATTTTCAGAGGTGGATGCGTCAGTAGATAAAATCAAAAATTCGGTCGACAATTACTCAACGCCCATCCGTGATTCTATCCCAAAAAAACTACTGGATGCATGGGGGAATGAGCTGATCAAAGGATTTGTTGAGGGAAATCGTAGCGCTTAGTGACCCGGTATTAAAAAAGCGTTGACTCAAATCAGTTCAACCAGCAAATCTTATTATTGTTGCTGACACTGATATGCTACGGGATTTTTTCTGGGTCGACTTTCAGGACTTTTACGGACAAAGGGCTGCAATGCCCAGAGCTGATAACGACAAATTTGTTATTAATGCATTAGAGAATTTAAGCGGCAGTAATGATCTGATCAACCTGCGAAGTCGTGGCCGATCACTGCGTCCATTTACAAAAGTGGCCGACATCAGAGCGGTTGCAGATCAGGAATTTCGTATTAAGGAACGAGTATTACAAGAGAAATTAAGCGAAGTTGGATATAAGATAAAAGCGCTACAAAAAAATGCCGTAAATAAAAATGGCCACACCGAGATCAGCCTACGACAATTAAGTGAGATAAACAAATTCAGAACTCAACATATCGACATTAGGAAAGGTTTACGAAATGTACAGCACGCCCTCAGCAGTGACATCAAAAAACTGGGAAGTAAATTAAAAATAATTAATATTTCATTAACCCCACTAACAATAATTATTCTTGCCTCTATATTCGGTATTGTTCGAATGAGACGGACAAAATTTCGATACAAAAAAAATTGAACTGAGCTAAAATATTTATGGCGCTTCTGCCGTAAATATTGCACGCAACGGAGCTTCATATCCTTCAATTGTTTTAGAACTGTCATTCGGGTCTAAAAAATTTGTTAATGAGTGAAACTGCATCCATTCTGTCGTGCGCTGCTCTTCTGTACTGGTAGCAGTTTCATCTATTAGTTTTACATTTTTAAAACCACAGCGTTGCAACCACTTAATCATGGCCTGACTACTGGGTAAAAACCAGACATTACGCATTTGTGCATAGCGATCTTCTGGCAATAACACCTGAAACTCATCACCACTGATCACCAGTGTTTCCAGTACCAGTTCGCCGCCTGATTTTAAACACTGTTTTAACTGAAACAAATGATCCATTGGTGATTTTCTATGATAAAAAACGCCCATCGAAAACACCGTATCAAACGCCCTTAAGTTATCTGGTACCGCTTCAATCCCAAGAGGCAAAACATAAACTCGATCATCGTCAATATAGTGTTGTAATGCCTGAAACTGCATTACAAATAATGGTGAGGGATCAATCCCGATAACTAGATCAGCACCCATGCCACGCATACGCCAGCTATGATAACCGTTTCCACACCCCACATCTAAAACAGTTTTCCCATCTAATGGTTTTATCAGCGAACATAATCGCTGCCATTTAAAATCAGAACGCCATTCAGTATCTATATCAACTCCATGAATATGATACGGACCTTTTCGCCAGGGCATTAACTTTTTTAAGGTGTTTTTTAAATCTTCCTTTGCATTTCCAGATAGCTGTTTTTCAGACTCAATGGAAACCTGATCTGCATTTAATTCAATTTTTTTTGCTTTTATTTCTGGCAGTTCATTTAATGCATCCTGCCACCCCTGTAGTTTCCCATAAGTGTCATTACATAAACCCTGCTCAATTTGAGCATCAAGATTTTGCAACCATGCATGCAGTTCTTTATCACTCATTAATTCATATAACCGACTAATATTCATTCTAAACATTCACTGTACACACTTATTTAATAGCTAAAATTGAAACAAAATTGAAACACTGAAACCAGACAAACACTTCAGAAAAGCCTGCCTGCTTTAACCGGTTTTTATGCTGATCTACTGTTTCAGCGATTAACACGTTATCCAGCGCCGATCTTTTTTGACTTATTTCCAAATCCGAATAACCATTGGCTTTTTTAAAATCATGATGCAATGAAATCAATCTATTTTGCTCAAGTGAGTCCTCAAAATTTATTTTCTCGGATAGCACAAAAACACCACCTTTATTTAAACCCGCATAAATATTTCCAATTAACTCAGAACGCATATCCATAGAAATAAACTGTAACGTGAAGTTCATCACTATCAATGACGCATTCCGTATAGAAAAATCACAAATATCAGCCTCTTCAACAGTGACTCTCGCCCGGCTTTTGTGTTGCGCCGTTAAAGATCGGCACTGTTTAACCATGGCCGACGAATTATCCACCGCAATGATATCTACATTCTTCTGGTCAATGCCCTGCTGTATTGCAAGTGTCGCAGCACCTAATGAGCAACCGAGATCATAGCAACAGCTATTGTGTGTAACAAAAGAACGGGCTAACACCGGAAACATTGAAAGCAATGTGGTATAGCCGGGAACAGATCGACCAATCATGTCCTCGAATACTTTCACTACTTCTTCATCGAATACAAAACCTGAGATAGCTTCCCGAGGCTGAGAATATAAATCATCCTGTTTAGCGGCACTTTTAGCTTTTGACTGGTTATTTTTTTTCATGATGCCTCAGAGTTTTAAACTGTGGCTATTTTAACAGGAAGTTAAAATTAATTCATAGCTGGAATTTTTTCCACTCTAACAGGTAACCATGAGTCACTTATTTAGTAAATTATGATTTGGCCAGTCATTTTTTTGAAGTCTGACAGTAGCCTCACCAGCTGTCATTGGAACACCTAATAAATAGCCCTGTATAATATCGCAGCGTGCCTTTTTAAAAAAATAAAGCTGCTCTGCAGTTTCAACACCTCCAGCAACCACTTTTAATTTAAGCCTGTGAGCCATCGCTATAATGGCCTCTACTATGGCAACATCATCTTCATCATCCGGGGTATCCTTAATAAATTCACGACCGATTTTTAATTTATCGATTGCGAACCTTTTAATATAACTAAATAATCAATAGAAATTTTCAGCCCATATCAGACAATATACGCACGCTCTCTATTGTTTTTATAATTTGGCGTTATTCTACCTTCTGGCCAGGCAATTTCGTTATTTCCTGTTAATGTTGCATATTCAATGCTTTTACTTTCTCCATTTTAAAAAACATCTTTCACTGTTTCCATAACTTTTTCGCGAAATCCTTCCTTGATATCCGTATAATAATTTGCACCTACTGTCTGATCAATTATTCGCCATGGATTGTGATTGACAAACATTATATTACCATCTTTATCCAGCGTCATAATTGTATCTTCAACACTATCAACCACTGTTCGATATTTTTCTTCCAACGCCTCTATTTGATGTAACCGCGAAATACTTTCACAACTTAAACTCCATTTTGTTGTTAGTGCTGTTGCCAATTGCTGAACTTCAACCATATCAAAAAGTTTTTTTAAAATAATTAAACGGTCAGATGCACCACGATGAAAAAGCACTTCATTCCATGTGTAATCTGAATAAGCTGTACGAATAACCCGTTGAATTTTAGAATCTATTGCCCAGATATTATTTATCGTCTCTAGCCTATCCCAACCAGGAGGCATACGCATATCAACAAATGCCATTTCATATGGGTGACCTTCTTCGTTAGCTGTGATTACTTTTTTATAACCCTCTTCACCCTGAAACACCGAATCAAGCTCATACTCAATTATTAATTCATCGCTTGTATAATCTTCAAATAAACATGCTTCCAGCTCATCATATTCTGTTTTACTTTCTTTTACACCGAGTATTTTTCTAAAGTCTTCATGTATCCTGGCATCATCAACAATTAATATTCTGCGATTCTCAAATTCGTTCATGGTCAGGCTCATCCGCCTTTTTACCCATCAAAAGGCAGCCATAACATAAAACTAGCGCCCTTTCCAAGTCCACCACTTTTAACCGATATTTTTCCACCTAATTCGCTGGCCACTATGGCACTATGATGCAAGCCAAATCCATGTCCATCTCGTCTTTTTTTAAATCCGTATTCAAATAAATGTGACATATCATCCTTATCAATACCAATCCCAGTATCACTTATTTCCAACAATGCCATATCCTCATCCATACTTATATTTAGCATTATATTGTTAACGTCATTGTCACTTTCAACCATTGCATGCTTGGCATTACTAATTAAATTTATCATTATCTGTAATACTTTATGCTTATCGATATATAACGGCGGAATATCTATAAATGATCTCAGTACCTTTATGCCGTGAATGCCAATTCCCTGAATACTCATCCTCAATGCATCTTCAACTAGTTCTGACAACTTTATCTTCTCTCTTACTCCGTAACTGCCTGCATATGATTGCTGCATATTAATCACATTTTTTATGTGGTCAATATTATTTACCAATTCATCTAGCTCGCCATACATATCTTCTTTTTCTAAATTCAACTGCTCAGACAGAAGAGACAGAAACTTCGGAACTTTTTTACCTGCCTCATCCTTACTGATAAAGTCTGCAATATTGCTTTTATTATTTTCTAGCATTTTTACAACACGATCCAGATTATCTGCTTTTGAATTTCTCACTTTTTCACGAATTACCGAGGCGGATACATTCACGCTATTCAACACATTTCCCACATTATGCAATACGCCATTTGCGACTTCTGCCATTTCTGCGCTTCGTGCAATATCACCAATTTTTTCATTTAGCTCTTTTAACTCAAACGTTCTTTTATTTACTTTTTTTTCAAGCGTTTCATTAAGATCAATAAGCTCATGCTCTATTCTCAATCTTTCTTTTATTTCACTTTCCAGATGTCCATTTATCTCTTCAGTTTCTATTGCGTATTTTTTAGCCTTTATTGCAGACACCTCTGCCTTTTCTTTCTCCTTTACAAGCTCTTCATCACTAGCCTGAATTTGATCTAGCATATTATTAAAAGAAACTACAAGCTTACCAATTTCATCATCATTAGTCTGCTCTATTCGTTGACTATAATCTTTACTTTTAGTTACACTTTTAGCTATATCTTTTAAACGTGTTATTGGTTCAGTAATATGATTTATAATTTTTCTTAAAAGGATAACGATTGGTATTATTAAACCTATAAATATCACCATTGTTAACTTTGCGCTCTTTCTAGTTATATTACTTATGTCATTTAAACTCGCTTTTATCTGTAGGCTACCCACCACCATGCCTTCCAGTATAATTGGCTTATAAATATTGACATATTGACCTATCAAATATATTTTTTTTTCAGCGTTATAACTATCACAGATATATGAAGATTTATATGGCTTGTATTCAACGAATACTTTGTTATCGCTGGTTCTAATGCAGGAATAAACTATAGAGGGATGTGACTTTAAAAGCAGCATCTGCATGCTTGCAGATTCGACATCTGGAACCGCAACTGAAACCGAACTACTATTAGCAACTATATTTGCAACAACATTAAGCCCAGAAACCAAATACTTCCTGGAGTCTGTTGAACTCATTTGTGAAATAATTGTAAATACGAGTGCGACTACTACACCTGTTATACTCATACAAACTAAGATAAGTTTTTTATCGATACTTAAATCATTCACTGCAATCATATGAGTTACTTGATTTTTTTTTGCATATAGTTTATTGAAACAATTATCTAACTTGTTAAAGCTAGCTGTAACAGATACATCGATTAATTATTCCCTTCAGTATTTTTATCTTTCAGTTCATTTTTAAACTTCTCAAAATTTTCATGGCACTCATGAAGATTGGATTTTAGAGTTTGAATCTGTTTATTTTGCTTAGACGTTTTAGCCGATCTTCGAGTCATTGCCAGTGCCATTTGTTGCGCCTCATCTGCATCGAAAGGTTTTTTAAGTACCAGCAAATGATCAGATGGCCCTAAAATATCAATAATATCGATCCATGAGTAATCGGAATATGCGGTGCAAATAACTATTTCCATGCTGGGATATTGCTCCCATATTTTTGCAATTGTTTTAATTCCATCCAGCCCCGGGGGCATTCGCACATCCATAAACACCAGCGAATAACCATCGCCCTCAAGTTCAGCTTTTTCAATCATTTTAAGTGCTTCTTCACCCTGAAATGCTGATTCAAGTTCATAATTAATATTTTTATATACCGGGTCCTGACTTGTAGATCCAAACAGGCTATCCGCCATCATATCCAGGTCTTTACCTGAGCTATCATTGGTCATCAATATTTTACGAAAATCTTCATGTATTGAGGGGGTGTCATCAACGATTAATATTTTATTGTTACTCATAATAATCACTCTCTAAACTATATCTAATTCAGTTGCACATTTTAATTTATACTGTCTGTTTTAAGCTTCACTTATTAGAATAGACCTATTTTTAAGGACTTGCTGGATGGAACTGCGTTGATTTCAGTCAATATTGATTATCTAGGTCATCATCCCCAGTTTGCCCCGGTAATAGCTCAGTGGCATCAGGATGAATGGCGTCACATCAGCCCAGACCTAACCACTGAATTACGGGTTAAACTCTATAATAGCTACTCAAATTCGGTGGATATCCCCACGTGCTTCTTAGCTTTAGCCGATGATCAGCCGGTCGGATCGGCGAGCCTGGTGGTATCTGACCTACAAACTCATCCCCAATTAGGCCCGTGGCTGGCCAGCGTCTATGTACATGAAAATTACCGTCGTCAGGGCATTGCAAGTCAATTACTTCAACGATGTATAGAGAGCGCACGTGAGGCCAATGTTAAAAAACTTTATTTGTTCACGCCAGACCAATGCAGTTTTTACCTGAAGCGCGGCTGGATATTAATTGAATCCACCTTATATCATGGTGAAAATATTGATATTATGGAGTTCGACGTATCTGGGCACATTTAGCATCTCGACATCATGTTTGATTTAAAACACTTTACACTGGACATCCAGGAGCTGGCTGATTTTGAGGCGATCAATCAGCAGTTAATCATTGGTCTGAATAACAATATCAATCTGGACTCAACCCGTAAATCACATCAATTTTTTGGTCGCTATGAAAATATTTATATTGATACCGATAAGATTCCTGCGCTGACTGATATTTTAGAGGCGGCTAAAAAGTTTTCCGCAGAAATATTAGGCTGTGATGTCAGTAAACTCAAAGCCGGACTCTGGTTTAATATCATGAATCCGGGTGATAAAACAACTTTACACCGACATGATGACGACGACGAGCTGTTATCCGCAGTATATTACGTGCAGGTTGCTGAAAATTCTGGCACACTGAACCTAAGAAAGGCACCAGTGGAAGTACAGGTAACACCCGAAGCGGGTATGTTTGTTTTTTTTAAACCTGACATGCCACACGAAGTCAGTGAAAATTTAAGCAAGGAGTGCCGTATATCGTTGGGTATTAATATTGGCCCTGCTTAGAATGCGGCTATGCTCAATGGACAGCAAATAAGACAAAACTAAATTATGAAACGAACAGCAATTATTTTTATTTTACTGGCCTCATTTGTTGGCGGCACTTTGTGGTACGGCAACTCACTGCCAGAACTCAGCCACAATAGCGCAAGTCATCGTTTTAATCGCTCACCTGAATATATATGGCAATTGATTTTTGATTTTCAACGCTATCCTGAATGGCGTGAAAATGTTTATTCCGTTGAAAAAACGCCTGGCACATTAACACAAGATACCTGGAAAGAAATTGATGCAGATGGTATTACAACACCATTTAAATTAATCAAAGCGGATCCTAATATATTTATTATTATTGAAGAAACGGGTAGCAAACCACAAAATTCGGGGAAATGGCATTTTGAAATCACACCCGATGAAGATAACAAATCATCAACGTTGAAAATAACTGAGGATAGACCAATAATCAGCCTGGTTCCCAGGGTTATAAATCATTTACACAATACCAGCAATAGCCATATCAATGCTTATTTTAGTTCAATTGAGAATAAAATTATTGGGGATATTTTACGCGCCAAAAGAAATAAAAAGCAACTCCCTGAAACCGATCAAATCCCTACTGAAAATATAAACGAAGTGACGCCTTAAATAATCACATCGCTTACTTTTATTTATTTCTTAATAGCAGGGAAGCCAATTTATTTGCGTTAGCCATTCAAAAATTAATTGAACCGGTGCAATATTTACTTCCACCCCGTCGCCTCAGCGACCGCATTACCAAGACCTGCTGGCGAACGTGTAATTGCTACCCCCGCAGATTCCAGCGCTTTAAACTTTTCTTCCGCTGTACCTTTACCTCCAGCAATAATCGCTCCCGCATGCCCCATGCGCTTACCTTTTGGTGCAGTACCACCCGCAATAAAACCGGCAACGGGTTTTGAAACATTAGTCTGAATAAATTCAGCAGCTTCCTCTTCGGCAGTACCACCGATTTCACCTACCATTAATATTGCTTCAGTTTGCGGATCATTTTCAAACATCTGCAAACAATCAACAAAATTCATGCCGGAAATCGGATCACCGCCAATACCAATGCAGGTGGTTTGCCCAAAACCCAGATCCGTAGTTTGCTTCACCGCTTCATAGGTTAATGTACCTGAACGAGAAACAATGCCCACCTTACCCGGCTGATGAATTTCACCGGGCATAATACCAATCTTACATTCACCCGGGGTGATAATACCCGGACAGTTTGGGCCAATTAATTTTGCCCCCGCATGATCCACTGCAATTTTAACTTCCAGCATATCAAGTGTTGGAATACCTTCGGTAATGCAGACAATTAATTCTATACCTGCATCCACTGCTTCTAAAATAGAATCTTTACAAAACGGCGCAGGTACATAGATAACCGATGCAATAGCGGCAGTATGATTCACCGCATCTCGCACCGTATTAAACACCGGCAAATTTAAATGACTTTGCCCACCTTTACCCGGCGTAACACCACCCACCATTTGTGTACCATAGGCAATGGCCTGTTCAGAATGAAACGTACCCTGCTTGCCGGTAAAGCCCTGGCAGATAACCTTGGTTTCACTATTAATTAATACGCTCATTATTTAATTCCTTTGGCAGCCGCTACTGCTTTTTCAGCGGCATCAGTTAGTCCACTTGCAGTAATAATATTTAAGCCACTATTTTTTAATAAAGACGAACCTGTCTGCGCATTATTACCCTCAAGTCTAACGACAATAGGCACTTTAACACCTACCTCTTCAATCGCACCGATAATACCTTCTGCAATTAAATCACAACGCACAATACCACCAAAAATATTCACCAGGACGGTTTTGACATTGGCATCTGATAAGATAATTTTAAACGCCTCCGCCACTCTTTCTTTTGTTGCACCGCCCCCCACATCTAAAAAGTTTGCCGGGTCACCACCATGCAGTTTTATTAGATCCATAGTAGCCATAGCTAAACCTGCACCATTCACCATGCAACCTATACTGCCATCTAATGCTATATAATTTAAATCCCATTCTTTAGCACGATTTTCACGCTCATCTTCCTGTGAAGCATCACGCATTTCCATTAATTCAGGCTGGCGATAAATGGCGTTATCATCAACATTTATTTTGCCGTCCAGACACAGCAAATTGCCTTCTTTGGTTACCACCAGTGGATTTATTTCAACTAATCCCAAATCTTTTTCAATAAACATCTTTGCTAATCCAGACAATAATTTTGTAAACTGTTTAACCTGATTTCCCTGCAAGCCCAAGCCAAAAGCTAATTTACGACACTGATAGGGCATCAATCCCAGCATCGGATCGACGGTGGTTCGCAGAATTTTTTCCGGAGTTTCCTCCGCAACTTTTTCAATTTCAACACCACCTTCTGTGGAAGCCATAACAACAACCCGACGAGTAGCTCGATCAATAACCGCACCTAAATAAAATTCATTTTCTATATTGCAGGTCTCTTCAATTAATACATGATTAATCGGCTGACCTTTTGCATCGGTTTGAAAGGTCACAAGATTGGTGCCAAGCATTTCGCCAACAAAATGCGTCACCTCATCACGCTTACCAGTTATCTTTACGCCGCCTGCTTTACCCCGACCACCCGCATGCACCTGAGCTTTAACCACCCACTTATCTGTATCCAGTGCATCCAGTGCCGCAGACACATCAGCCACCGAACTCACCACTCGATTATCAGGCACCGGCATACCGTATTGCTGAAATAAATGTTTCGACTGGTATTCGTGTAAATTCATGTTTTATGCTCCAAATGAGACTAATAAAAAAACTACCGCTAATAAAAATTAAATTTTCAATATGCATCTAACAGAATAAAGTTGCGTGCCTGTGCGTTTATTAGCGTTAAGTCACTTGCTTTTAAACTCTCAACGTTTTTTATTTACAATATGTATAGCACGATTATCAACAGCAAGCGCGGCTTCATGCACAGCTTCCGCCAAAGAGGGATGTGCAAAAACAGTCAGTGCAATATCTTCTGCACTTGCCCCGAGCTCCATTGCAATAACGGCCTGTGCAATTAATTCCGAAGCGTCACTACCCATAATATGCACGCCAAGTATTCGATCAGTTTCGGCCTGCGATAATATTTTCACCATGCCGCTGGTTTCACCCTGGGCTTTTGCACGCCCACTGGCAACAAAGGGAAAGCTACCGACTTTATAATTTTCACCGGCGGCTTTTAATTGCTGCTCGGTTTTGCCCACCCAGGCAACTTCCGGGTGAGTATAAATCACCGCGGGTATCAAATCATAATTTATTGCTGCATGCTTTCCTGCGATGAGTTCCGCCACCATCATGCCTTCTTCAGAGCCTTTATGTGCCAGCATCGGACCGCGCACCACATCACCAATAGCATAGACACCCGGTTGTGAAGTTTCGCACTGATCATTGACATGAATAAATCCTCGCTCATCAAGAATAAGATCAGCTTCATTATCAAAAACATAATCTGTATTAGGTTTTCGCCCCACCGCAACGATGAGTTTATCAAAGACGACTTTTTGTTCGCCTTTTTCATCCTGATAAGTTACTTCGATTTGTTTTGTATTTTTGACGGTTATAATTTTTGTATTCAACAAGCGGGCGTTTAAACGAACATCCAGCCCCTGTTTTTTATATTGTCGTAGTGCATCCCGTGCAATTTGCTGGTCTGCTAGCGGCAAAAAAACATCTTGTGCCTCAAGCACGCTAACCTTTGAGCCTAGTCGTCGCCATACGCTACCGAGTTCAAGACCAATAACACCCGCACCAATCACACCTACTTTATCCGGTACTGAATCAAAAGATAAAGCCCCGCTCGAATCAACAATTAAATCATCGGTTAATGGCGCAACCGCCAGCTCAATAGAACTGGAACCACTGGCGATAATAATATGCTCTGCACTGTAAAATGTTTTTTCTTTCCCCTGAACCACCTCTACTTTTTTATCCGCCAGTAATTTTCCATTGCCTGCAATGGAGGTTATTTTATTGGCTTTGAATAAAGCGGCAATTCCTGCGGTAAGCTCGCTTACCACTTTATTTTTTCGCTGCATCATAGTTTTTAAATCTAGCTCGACTGATGCCAGCTTAATACCATGCTGTTCAAACTCTTTTTGCGCCTGTTCATAAAGCTCAGAAGATTGCAGCAATGCTTTCGATGGAATACAGCCCACATTTAAACAGGTTCCACCGAGCGAATTTTTTTCCTGCAGATTAATCCAGTTATCCACGCAGGCGGTTTTAAAACCCAGTTGTGCACAACGAATTGCGCACACATATCCCGCCGGTCCTGCACCAATAATAATGACGTCAAAATCAGTTGCCATCATCAGACTCCTACAATTATGCGCGCCGGATCTTCCAGCACATCTTTGATAGTCACTAAAAACTGTACGGCCTCAGCACCATCTATAATTCGATGATCATAAGACAGCGCTAAATACATAACAGGCTGTACCACAATCTCACCATTTTCCACCATTGCCCGCTGTTGTATTTTATGCATACCTAAAATACCACTTTGTGGTGGGTTAATAATCGGCGTTGATAACATCGAGCCAAACACGCCGCCATTCGTTAATGAAAAAGTTCCACCGGTCATGTCTTCAATTTCGAGCCGGTTATTTTTGGCTTTATCCACTAAGTCAGCGATACTCATTTCAATTTCTGCCAGACTCATTTGATCAGCATTACGCAAAACCGGCACCACTAAGCCGCGGGGCGAGGCTACCGCTACACCTATATCAAAAAAACCATGGTATACAATATCACCACCATCAATAGAGGCATTCACTGCTGGAAAACGTTTTAGCGCCTCAATGCTTGCCTTTACAAAAAATGACATAAAGCCCAGCTTCACATCATATTTTTTTATAAATAAATCTTTATACTTATTCCGCAAATCCATAATCGGCTGCATATTCACTTCATTAAATGTTGTGAGTATTGCCGCATTGTGCTGAGCATCAAGCAATCGTTCCGCAATGCGCGCGCGTAGGCGAGTCATGGGGACACGTTTTTCAATACGCTCGCCCTGCATATCATTTGGCAAATCATTTGATAACTTAAACGGAGTTTTTGCCGATGACCTGGCCTCATTTGTTTTGGCGTCAGTCACTTCAGGCTGTGCAACCGGCTTCACTGTTTTAGCCACTAATTCATTTTCCTGCTGATCCGATGACTGCCGTATATATGCCTGCACATCTTCTTTTAACAGCCGTCCATCTTTTCCACTGCCGATAATGTCATCTGCATTTAAATGGTTTTCCTCGATCATTTTTTTAGCTGATGGCGTAATAATTTGTTCCACTGAAGCTTCTTCTTGGGCATCCGTATTCTCTGCCCCTGATTCACTAATACTCGCCAACAATTGTCCCGACTCAACCACCGCGCCTTCAGCCTGAAAAATTTCCGTAATTACACCGTCGACTGGTGATGGCACCTCAAGCACCACTTTGTCTGTTTCCAGATCCACCAGCGACTCATCACGCTTAACCTTTTCTCCAGCCTTCTTACGCCAGCTCACAATCGTGGCGTCCGCAACAGATTCAGGTAATTCCGGTACTTTTACTTCAGTTGACATTTTTCTCGTCCTGTTTTAATCCAATCATTCATTTATGCCAGTGACACTCTGATCAGTTAAATTAATTTATTTGTATCTATATGGACACTACTTTACTTTAACAAAAAATCATCGCTCAGTTGTTATCTCAAAAAACAACTATCGTTATTGCTCACCCTGTATACCCAACGCCTCATTAACTAATTTTTTTTGTTGCTGCGCATGGGTTTTTGCCGAACCTACCGCGGGGGCAGCTGAGGGTTCTCTGCCAACATACTCAACCATGCAATGATGATCTAATTTTGCTGCGAATCGCGGTTCAAAATAATCCCATGCACCCTGGTTTTTTGGTTCTTCCTGACACCAGATTAATTGCTCCGCATTTTCATATTTAACCAGTGCAATATTGAGTTGCTCTGCGGGAAATGGATAAAGTTCTTCAATGCGTATAATAACAAGTTTTTTCAAATTCAACTCACGCCGCCGTATCAATAAATCATAAAATACTTTTCCGCTACACATGATGATACGTTGCACATCATTGGCAACGACATCATCAATTTCATCGATAACAGGTTGAAAGCTTGCAAAGCAAATATCATCCAGCGTATTCACTGCGAGTTTATGTCGCAGTAAACTCTTTGGTGTCATCACAATTAATGGTTTGCGATATTTTCTTATAACCTGTCTGCGTAACAAATGAAACATTTGTGCCGGTGTACTCGGCACACACACCTGAATATTGTTTTGGGCACACAATTGCAAATATCGTTCAAGCCGGGCAGACGAATGCTCTGCCCCCTGCCCTTCATAACCATGGGGTAACAACATGGTTAAACCACAAAGCCGATTCCATTTTTGCTCACCCGCCACTATAAACTGATCAATCACCACCTGTGCACCATTTGCAAAATCACCAAATTGCGCCTCCCAGATCACCAGGGTTTCCGGCTCGGCTGTTGCATAACCATACTCAAAAGCTAAAACCGCGGCTTCTGATAACAATGAATCTATCACTAAAAAATTCGCCTGCTCATCTGACATATTTCTTAGTGGCACATAAGCGCTACCATCAATTTGATTATGCCAAACCGAATGGCGATGAAAAAAGGTACCCCGACCGGAATCCTGCCCGGACAACCTAACCGCAAAACCTTCGGTTACCAAACTGGCATAAGCCAGGGTTTCCGCAAAACCCCAGTCCAGATCCAGCGCACCCGCCGCCATCTTATGGCGATCCTGCATAATTTTTTCGACCCGCGGTTGTAATTCAAAATCTGCCGGACGTTTTTCTAACTGCCCACAAAGTAGCCGCAACCTTTCCATATTAATTGCGGTTTCTGCGCCAATTTCACGATCAGTATTTTCATAGATACGCCAGTTAATATGAAATGCATAGGATGAATTTTCATTTTTCAGAATACCCGGCACAACACAATTTCCCGCATCTAGCTCATCTCTGTAATGCTGCATAAACTTATTAACTTTTTCATCCGATACTGCTTTTTCCTGAATTAATTTTTCTGCATATATCGCCCGTGTACTCTTCAGTGCCGCTATTTTTTTATACATCATCGGCTGCGTTGCCGAAGGCTCATCTGCTTCATTGTGGCCATGACGCCGGTAACAAATTAAATCTATAACCACATCTTTTTTAAACGCCATGCGATAATCCAGTGCAATTTGTGCAACCAGCATGACCGCTTCCGGGTCGTCCGCGTTAACATGGAAAATGGGTGCATCCACCATTTTTGCCACATCAGTACAGTAATGGGTTGAGCGGCTGTCCTGAATATTACTGGTGGTAAATCCAATTTGATTATTCACAACAATATGCAGACTACCTTTCGTTGAATATCCCCGCGACTGTGACATCTGCAAAGTTTCCATCACCACGCCCTGGCCGGCAAATGCCGCATCACCATGAATTTGTATCGGCAGAACTTCTACGCCGTCCGCATCATTTCTATGTTCCTGTCTGGCCCGCACTGAACCTTCAACAACTGGTGCTACAATTTCAAGGTGCGAGGGATTAAATGCCAGCGCTAAATGAATGTCACCTTTTTCTGTATGCAGGTCAGATGAAAAACCCATGTGGTATTTCACATCGCCCATGTAGTCACTGTGGGATTTTGTGCCTTCAAATTCACTAAATAATTCAGCGGGTGATTTACCCATAACATTTACCAGCACATTTAACCGCCCACGATGTGCCATGCCGATTACCACTTCTTTCATGCCGTGGCTAGCGGAGCGCTCAACTACCTCATGAATTAATGGAATGAGTGTTTCACCACCCTCAAGTGAAAACCGTTTCTGGCCAACATATTTCGTGTGTAAATATTTTTCCAGACCCTCGGCAGCAGTGAGCCTTTTAAGACATTTTTCCTTTTCTTCTGCGCTTAAATTTGCCTGCCCCCTGACAGTTTCAATTCTCTGTTGTATCCAGCGTTTTTCACCGGTTTCTGTAATGTGCATGTACTCAACACCAATGGAACTGCAATATGCGTCATTGATAATGCTGTAGATTTCCTGCAACGTTGTTTCATCAGGCCCACACAATGAGCCGGTTGAAAACACCGTTTGTAAATCAGCATCACCAAGTTCGTAACTGGAAAGAGACAGATCATCAACAAAATCGGTATGGGTGCGACCGAGGGGGTCGACATCGGATTTTTGATGCCCGCGAAAACGATAGGCGTTAATTAACTGTAACACCTTAACCTGTTTACGCTCATGCTCGAATGCGGCGGTGGAAACAGATTGCGCAGGGGGCAGCTGCGTACCACCGCGTTTTTCAGTTATGCGACGAAACTCTTCGCGCACATTTGAATGAATCGTATCTTTGAGGGTGCCATTAATTCGTGGCAAAGTTCCAAAATATTCACGCCAGTGACTGTCAACATCATTGGGATTGAGCAGGTAATTTTCATACAAACCTTCCAGCCAGGCAGCGCTGCCCGCGTCCAGCATAGAGCTTTCCCATAGTGCCTGCATTGAAGCTTTGTTTTTATCGCTCATAATATTAGCGTTGATGCTTAATGTGTTGTTATTTTACAATTCTAGTTATAGCTTATTGTACGCATTTTTGTATTACAAGCCACGTTCAAACTGTGTTATTTTCGACCCTGGTGACAAACATAATTTTTAGCCATAACAACCAGACTTAATATCTGGAGCTAAAAAAGTGAGCGGCAGAAAAAGTAATTCGGGCAATTGCTCAAACTCAAACCAGCTCCATTTGAATTGCTCATTTTCAAACTGCGGCCGATTAACCACCCGGTACCCCTTAGCAATCACATACAAGGTCGTGGTATGTAGCTGCTCTGAAAATATATTATTGGTATAGGGGCCTGGCTGCATTTCGGTTATTTCAATTCCAGCTTTCAGTATGCACAATCTCTGTGCTGCCTGCTCAACTGACTCTCCTTTTTGCAGATAACCCCCGGGGCATTGCCAGCCGGTGAAATTTTTTTCGTTACCTTTCTGCTCAAATCGCCGGCCGAGTAAAACATGTCTCTTCTGTATTAATAATGTCGCGACCGATGAAGCAACAGATGATGCAGCCAATTTATCCACTGACATAGTTTCGCCCATGTTTTTTAGCTCTATACAGGGCCTCATCGAAGGCCGTAATCAACTCAGATAAACGCTCTACTTTTTTTCTTTTAGTTTTCCCAATGGCTAATAGCCCAGTCGAAACTGTAGTGGCGGGTAACGCCTCACCGCTGTTATTACTGACGGGGTTATTACTGATGAAGGCCTGCTCTATTTTTTTGTATAACTCATTTGCCAGTGTCCTGTCGCCATTTAAGCATTCATACTCAGCATTGTGTTTTTTAAAATAATCCACATCCTGGATCATTAATGAAAAGGGAATGTTTTCGCGCTTTGCATGAATAAATTCCTGCTCAAACACACTATATATCCAGCTCGAGGTAGACTTCCAGGCACCCGAAAATCATCACATAAACACTGGTATTTTTTGCTTGTGGAGTGAACAGCAATGGGTCTTTTTTTATTTCCCGAAATGAACATTGCGAAATACTTTTGCGGATAGTATCAATTTCTACATTTCTAAAAAGCGGTAACCGCTCTAGCCATGCACGGGCTTTTAAAAGCATTTTTATTGACTCTTTGTTTTATAATTTTCTGACACATCATTCTGCAACATTTAGTCGGGAATGGCCGTTTAATTATTTAAAATACTGCTCCCAGTTGAGCGCCAGATAAAAAATCCCTGCCATACTAATGGCATCGGTGATCTCTCCATTTTTTGCCATTTCAACAACTTCTGTAAAGGGTAATTTTTTAACCTGTATATCTTTTTCCGTATCTTCTAGCGCCTGCACGCCATCACTTAACTGAGTTGCCAAATAGACATAACCCTGCTCATCGGTAATGGAGTTAGAGGGATGCAAATGTAACAGCTCAACTATTTCTTCTGAAATCAGGCCGGTTTCTTCTTCGAGCTCGCGTTTAGCGGTTTTGATTTTATCTTCTTTTTTCGGAGAACCGCCCATGGGGATTTCCCAGGACCATTCGTTTAAGGTGTAGCGATGCTGACCAACAATCCAGGTGTTACCTTTATCATCAACCGGAATAATTCCAACCGCCTGATTTTTAAAACACACCTTGCCATATATTCCATTGCTACCCCCGGGATTAATCACCTGGTGCTCTTCAACTTTTATCCAGGCATTGTTATATACCGGTTGTGTGCTGAGGGTTTTCCAGGGGTTACTATGGGCGCGTTCATCGTCCATGTTTTGTGTATCATCCCTGTTATTTGCCATGACTAATCCTCTTCTTCTGTTTCCAGACCGTTTTTGTGGGTGTCGTTAATGCGAATTAATAACTGGCGAAAAGGAATCACGCTTTCATCTAAATCACGGATTACAGACACATAGGCCAGGTCTCCGGTGTTCCAGCAATAGTCGCCAGACTCCATTAACTTAAAAATGCCCTTCAGACTGCTTTCTATTTCTTCAATATAAGGTCTAGTAGCCCCCATACCCTCTTCATCATAATCGATGGAGGCACGCATATCCTCCACTTCATACAGTGCGTCTTTTAACCACGCTACATATTCTTCTACGGTTCTTGCTCGGCGCATGGCCTACCTCGTTTAGTAAATTATTTTTTCGCTAACTATAGCAAACTGCGAAATATTAAAACTTTATTTATCTAGATTTCTGTCGTTTGGGCCGGGTTTTATATCCGGTGACACTGGGCATAATCTGGTTGTACGGCACTGCCTCAATACTCCCATAGCGTTCGATGGATTTCAGCATTAAACCTGCAATATCTTCCACCACTTGATCTGCATCATTATCCTCTTCAGACAATAGTTTTTGCATACCCAACATACCCCCATTTTGCACTTTAATTTCTTTATTGTGGGGCAGCGGGCCTTCGATATTAATCTTGAATACAAAGCGGGTTTGCTTGCGCAGGTGATCGAGAAAGACCTTGCAGTTTAACTGCATAACCGTGTCGGTGCAGCCGACGCAATGGCGATCCGCCAGGTGAAATTTATGTTGGTATGAACAACGGGATTTCAGTGACAGTATGCCTTTTTCAAAAACGCAGGGAGCGGTGTTAATACGCTTATAAACCTGCCGGTAGCTATCTTCATCCATGTCTCGCTACTTTTCATGCTCCATCACAATGGTCTTGTCGCGTTTTTCCATTAGCATTTCTTCCGCGGCTAGCTGGTTGTCGGCAAACATCACCTTCACTTTTGCGACATCGGTTTCCGCCTGATTGGCACGGAGATCTCTGGCAAAGTTTTTCGCCTCTTTGAACTTCTCAAAGGTGTTCACCAAATCTAACTGCTTTAACATCGCCAGCTCGGCTGACTCGATTTTATATACATAATAGGGCATAGGAACTCACAATAACGTAGTAAACTGGTCAAGTATTATAGCAAATACTAATAATAGGGTAAATTATCTTCGGTACGGGTATAATTTTATTTAAGAACACCTCTAGCTCAATACCTGCAAAAGCAGGCCAACTGGAAATTTTATGGATACCGATTTAAAAAAAGAACTCGATGTACTGGTCACACTACGCAAGGTTATCTCCAGCGTCATACGTGATATTACCCCCGACCCGGGCATGAAACAGCCGCTTAGCGAGGCTACCATGGAAGATGTTCGCAAGGGTTTTTTACTGATTGCCGCCCGTGAAAAAGAAATTTCAGAAGCCATGGGTAAGCCAAGCTTGCATCGGCCGATGTATAAGGGGGAGAAGCCCAGGACGAATGTGGTTAAAATGCATGGTTTAAAATCGTCTAAGGATGAAGATTAACGTCAAAACATTTAATGCAATAGACGCTAAATTTACGCGGGGTGAGCGTAGGATATGACCATGGGATATAATTATTGGCTGACGATTGACTATGCAACAAAAGCTTTAAGGCTCACATCGCATTTTAAATCATCAGCTTAAGCCCCCCTACACTACCCTTACACGTTAGTTAAGCGGCAGCTTTTCTCTCAACGCATCCCGATCAAACCACCATTGCCCGTTGGCGATCGCATCAATCACCGTACCCATCATCGGCAGGAATTTTTCTGGATCATTCAGATTCATCTTTTCCATCCAGAAATCCAGCTTATCCTGACTCTTCACATCCGAGTGGCGCTGGGCAACTTTGGTTATCATATTTTTAGTTAAAAATGACAGGCTATCGTGCTTTTCATCTGAGGCGCGAATACCCACAATATAGTGCGCCGTCGCCGCGGCCACTGCCGCACCATCCGAGTCATTGGGGGTTTCATCAATAATATTGCTCATCATGCCAATGGTATATTCCGGGTCAACCGGATAGGTAACCGACAACCACGCACCGTGCACCAACGCTAATATGGACGCGGGTTGTTCCGACTGATACATAATATCGCAGGCTTCAATGGCGCTGGACCAGTCTTCTTTTTCAACAAAAATTTCGAAGGCGGCTTTCGATTCATTCCAGGCATTTTCCATTTGCTCAAGGCCCAGTTGCGCATTGGCAATGTCCATCTTTACTTTCGCCACCTCAGCTGGATCTGCATCACGTGACAGCTGGCTTAATTCAAACTGGTGATTTCGTAACTGCTCTTCCAGATATGCGCGGGCTTCTTCATCGGTGGACGATTCGAGTATGCCGGTTTCGGGTCTAACGCCTGAGTCTTTCATAATGCTTTCTCTAAATTGTATAACTGTCAATGTATAGCTTCGTTCAATATGGGGGTAAATTGCTTTATTTCTAGCCCCATCGCGAGTTCAAGCTCACGATGGGGCTAATAATAAGGCCGGTTGTGCTTAACCCGGCTGCTGATTAACCGCCGTCAGTACCGTAGCAATATCCTGCAGGCGCTGCTGCGCATGTTGGATCCGCGGATGATTTTCATCCTTGCCTTTTAATAGTTCGACACCCTGCTGATAAACCAGCTGCTGCTGCTCCGGGTCGAATAACTGCACCGCTAACATCACGGTTTGCGCAGACTCACTTAATAAGCTGGGTACCATCAGCGCCTCATTTATAACACTGTCCGGGGCCAGCAAATCCGCAATAAACGGATGTTCCAGCAAAGCAAAATGCGCCTGTCGAGCCTGCTCTTCCATCTCTAATTTGGAGATCCCCATGGCATCATTACCCACCGCCTTCCACATACTTTGCATCATCATGCTGAGCAGGCGTTGAATCATTTCGCGAATTTCACTTTGATCCCCCGCCAGTCCAGCACTGGCTTCATAAGCCTTGTCCAGCGATTCTTTGAGCTTAAGCACGACATCCGCATCGGCACTGGGCTGCAGTTCGGTGACCTGTTTCACCAGGTCACGAAATTCATTGATGAAGGTTTCCACCTCCGCCGAATCCTCACGCCGCGCATCCTGAATAGCAAAAGGCTCAATGTCAATTTCACCAAACAACGGGTTTTCAAACTGACGCTTTAACATACGCTCGCGGCGCCCGGCCATTTTTGAAAACAACATTTCTACACTCATGCAAACTGCTCCAACGCTCTGTCGATCACATCGCTCAATACAGATTCTTCAATCGGAAAGGCGATGGTGGAAAAAATATCAAATACCGCCAGCAAGCGCTCTAACTGTGGCAACTGATCTTTTTCATAAAACACAATCACTTTACAGCCGGGAATCCGCTGCACTGTTGCCATCAGCGTTTCCAGGCTGCTGGTGCGATCGCGAAAGTCCGACTGAAAATTGAACTCCGCCACCACCACATCCGGTTTTAGCTTTTTCAGCAATTTGGTCGCCTTACGCATGCTGTCCGCCCGCTCTACCGCAAAGCCTTTTTGCTGGTATAACGCGCTGAAATCGGGGTAACCTCCAATTTCGACAATGGACAGTAACTGGGGTGATCTCACGATGCTGTATCTGTAGTGATTTAAAAACCGGCATTATACCATAGTATATTAGTCAAGTATTATTTAGCTTAAAAGATGGGATTACTTACATGTATAATCTTTGATATTACTCTAACGGGACTGGTGTAAATATACCGTTAGGGTAATCGGTGGATAAATAGAAAATAAAAAACTAAAGGAAATGACAATGGATATTAAATCAATATTAAAAAGCAAACACCTGAAAGCAATTGTGCTTGGCCCTGTACTTGCAATCTCCTCTACAGCAGCCAATGCCGTGTTGATCAGGTACGATTTTATGGAAGAGCTGCATCCGGTTTTTCCGGCAGGTGAGTTGTATTCTGGGTACTATATCTTCGAGTCAGATACTCCGGATTCAAATGCGTTTGATCTTGCAGGTGAATTTATCAACCCTATTCGAGAGATAGGCATCAACTTCAGCGGTCAGAGCGAGGTCTTTAGCAACTGCCTCAGCGCAATATGCTCAAGCATGTTTATTACTGACTCTGCAGAAGAGCATTATAATTTTACTGCAGATCTGTCTGATGCAACTGGCACACGCGCACTGTCCTTTAATTTGAAAAGTGGTGACTTGTTTGATTCTACTGGCATAAACCCCAATCAGCCTGACATTCTGCAAACATTTACAGACCAGACCTATAATGCCAACCCATCAAACGTTGGAAACTTATCATTTAATTTTCAGGGCATTGATGGAACCACCTATAGCGATAGCACAGTCACTTTTAGCATAACCCGGGTGGGAGAGGTTCCTCTTCCCGCGGCCTTCTGGTTATTCGGTTCTGGCCTAATCGGTTTAGCCGGCATTGCGAGGCACAAAAAGGCCTGAATTTGATTCTTAACTGCAATTTTATACTTAGGTGTATCTGGAAATAAGAGGTGATTGAGGGGGTTAATCTTTAATGCTAAATCCTCTCGGCTCCTATTTTTCTTTGATATAGCTCGTAACGGAGCTTGTGTAAATGTTGTTAGAATAGTCGCTGGGTATGTAGAAAATAAATGATTAAAAGGAAATGACAATGGACATCAAATCAATATTAAAAAGCAAACACCTGAAAGCAATGGTGCTCGGCCCTGTACTTGCGATCTCCTCTACAGCAGCCAATGCCGTGTTGATCAGATACGATTTTATGGAGGAAGTGCATCCAGCTATACCCGCAGGTGAGCTGTTTTCTGGGTACTATATCTTCGACTCAGATACACCGGATACCAACCCGGTTGATTTTACAGGACAATTTACCAACCCTATTCTGGAAATAGGTATCAACTTCAGCGGTCAGAGCGAAGTCTTTAGCAACTGCCTCAGCGCAACATGCTCAAGCATGCAAATTATTAGCGTTGCAGAGCAGCATTATGATTTCACTGCAAACCTGTCTGATGCAACAGGCACGCGTGCACTGTCCTTTAGTTTGAGAAGTGGTGACATGTTTAATAGCCTGGATCCCAATCAGCCTGACATTCTTCAAACATTCACAAATCAGACCTATAATGCAGGCCCATCAAACGGTGGGAACATAGCATTTGATTTTCAGGGCATTGATGGAACCATCTATAGCGATAGCTCATTAGTTTTTAGTATAACCCGGGTGGGCGAGGTTCCTCTTCCCGCGGCCTTCTGGTTATTCGGTTCTGGCCTAATCGGTTTAGCCGGCATTGCGCGGCACAAAAAGACCTGAATTTGATGCTGAGGTGAGCATAGAATTAAGAGGCGCATGAGGGGCTTAATCTTCGAATACTAAGCCTCTCCGTCGCCTGTTTTCTCGCCAGTTTCTCTCTTCCATTTCTCTCTTC
>Ga0316206_1001140_pt1 | contig 26038 bp, 22 predicted proteins | sample 6monthpyrite_MG_FD_204942 | JGI IMG/M metagenome (GOLD analysis project Ga0316206, IMG submission 204942) | Microbial mat bacterial communities from mineral coupon in-situ incubated in ocean water Damariscotta River, Maine, United States -... | ecosystem: Environmental > Aquatic > Marine >... | reverse complement strand
CTCGCATCATAACCAATATTATTATGATATTTAACACTAGCAGTATGCAAATCAATAAATGCTATATTTTCTTGCTTTGCGACCTCAGCTGTCGCCACTGCCCATGGTGTAAGGCTAGTTTGTATAATGCCATTCTTATCAAAATTACGTCGTGTTAATGAACTAATAAGCACAGGCTGTGCACCTGACCTTGTCACTGCGCTTATATATAGTTTGAGATAATCACGAAAAGTTGTTGCTGGATCTGTTTCCCTTTCTTTGCCTTTACCAGGCTGATCATTATGCCCAAATTGTATAAATACGTAATGAGGCTCAACACTTAACGCATTAAAAAGTCTTTTTTCATTATAATAACTTTTAGAGCTTCGCCCTTCCACAGCAAAATTATATACTTTCACACTTGAATTAAAGCGCCCTGCAAATGCTTGGCCCCAACCCTCATAATCAGTGACTGTTGAATCACCTATTAATACGACTCGAATCTCATTAGCGTGGGAATTAGAGTAGATACACACACTTATTAATAGAAATAACAATAAACTGAACTTATTTTCTAATTTCATAATCACTTAAACTTAAGGGTTTTCTCCTTTTTGCAGATTTTTCTAAAATATCCATCTTTTCACTCTTTGTAGCAGCTTGCCAGCCTTTAATTTCTTCTAAAGTACGGCCACAGCCAATACATATATCCCTCTTATCCAGGCAGCAATTACGTATACAGGGGGAATTGATCTTATTGTCCATATTCTTAATATTAACATTAGTACCAGACATTCCGCTGAAATCATCAAAAATACAATTATTTAGGTATTTCATGCCTATAATTAATTAATATATGTCAAATACATATATTAGCAAATGATTATATACTGACGCATACACTGCTACGGAGACTAATCATGTGCATAAAAATTAAAGATCTGAATGAACTTGGCACTGTAAAAGCCTTAATGGCTATGAGCCTGAATTCAATCATTGAAGATATATTCGATATTGAACAGAATGAAATTAAATTAAGCCTTAACTTACGATCTGATCTTAGAATGAGCTCTAATCAGGAAGTTTTACTGGCAGATGCGATTGCTGATTATTTTGATGGCAGTCAACCTGATCTAAAACAGGTACAAACCTTAGATAATCTATTTGATTTAGTTGTTGAAGAAGAATTCAAGCACCTGCCTGAAGAGGCATTTCTAATGTAGAACCTTACCTTGAATCAAGTTTTCGGTTATATACATAAGCTGAGTTTAACAAGGTCATCCAGGATATTAATATCAAGAATGACCTCTATTAATCATTATGGCATAGCTGAATACAGAACTTTTAAGAACATTTCAGGGTTCAAAAATGTTTCACCCCAGGCTTTATCGAGATCCGCATTAGGTTTTAAAGCAATAATTTCCTCTATTGATTTACCTTGATCTTTTAGTTTTTGCATACGGTCTCTTACAGTGATTAACATAGAGCGGAAGACTTTTAAGGACTTTTTGTCTCCTAAAGGTCCATGTCCAGGAATAATCTTTGTTTTTTCATCACTTATAGACAGTACATAATCAGCCGTTTTTATCATACCGTTTACACTACCTTTACTGGAGCCATCAATGAATGGGTATAAGCCATTAAAAAATGTGTCGCCCATGTGAATAACATTCGCTGACTTAAATAAAACAATACTATCCCCATCAGTATGTGCATTGCTCTGATGAATTACATTTATATCAAGATTATTTAAATGAAAATTAACCGTATCATTAAAGGTAATAACCGGTAATGCTAGTTTCGTTGCCGCTGGTATTTTTTTATTAAAAGCCTTTATAAAACCATCTTTACTCATTCTTTCCCTAACATTGTTATGAGCAACGATTACCACTCCATCATTCCCTAGGTTTTCGTTACCTCCTGTATGATCATAATGCCAATGGGTATTGATCATAAAACGAACAGGTTTATCTGATAGCTTTTTAATCGCTTGTTTAATCTTATCTGTCAATGGTGCAAACTGATCATCTATCATGAATACGCCATCGTCACCTACTGATACACCGATATTTCCCCCCATACCCATAAGCATGTATATTCCATTACCTAAAGCTATAGTTTTAATTTCGACCTTCTCAAAACTATCATCAGCTGCTTTAGACTCTTCAGCATTAACAGATATAAAACTTGTAACAAGTAGTGTAATAACCACAGATAATAGAAATTTAAATTTGTTCATATTAATTCTCCTTAATATTAATAATCTTTTCAGCGCGAAATTGTTTGATTTATCAGCATACACTAATAATGCGATCATCGGCCATCTGTATTTTAACTCAAGCGGATTAAACTATAATAATTAGAACTGTCTAAATAATAACCATATAAAAAGCAGTATAAATTATGAAAAACAGTACACCTCAGCCTATTCTATTTTTTATAACTTTATTATTTTTTTTGACTACGCAAATTTCAATTGCGTCTGAACCAGCGCGCCTCGCTGTACCGGCAATACATCTTCCAGGAGCCTATAAACATACAGCTGAATTACTCGATAAAATCAAAAAACAACAAATATTTAAGGGTCAATCTTACAAAGCAAGAACCAGACATTTCGCAGTGAACGGTGCCCCACTATATACAAATCGGCTATTTCTAGAAACAAGCCCTTATCTTTTACAACATGCACATAACCCGGTGAACTGGTATCCGTGGGGTGATGAAGCATTTGAAACTGCTGCCAGACTGCGTAGACCGGTTTTATTAAGTATCGGATACTCAACTTGCCACTGGTGTCATGTAATGGAGTCAGAGTCTTTTGAAGATCTCGAAATTGCCAGATATATAAATGAAAATTTTATTGCTATTAAAGTAGATAGAGAACAACGGCCTGACATTGATGCCATATATATGGCAGCACTTCATGCCTTAGGTCAGGGAGGAGGATGGCCTTTGAATGTTTGGTTAACAGCACAGAAAAAACCTTTTTATGGAGGTACATATTACCCTGCTAGAGATGGAGATAGAGGTGCCACAATTGGTTTACTGACTTTATTAAAAGAATTAAAAAAAATTTATGATACACAGCCCGATAAAATCATAGAAGCCAGCCAACGTTTAGTAAAGGCTATTGAAACAGACTTTGCAAGCGTTGCCAGCTCAAAATTACCATCAGTTGATAGTATGCAACTAGCAATGGATTACTATAAGTCCAATTTTGATTCATTCTACGGTGGAATTGGTAATGCGCCTAAATTTCCTGCTACAACACCTATACAGTTTTTACTGCGTTATTATAAAAAAACAAATGATAAGAAAGCACTTGAGATAGTAAAATTGACATTAAATAAAATGTCCTCAGGAGGAATATACGATCAGGTAGGGGGTGGTTTTCACCGTTACTCCATAGACAATGAATGGCTTGTTCCGCACTTTGAAAAAATGCTATACGATAATGCTTTAATCACCATTGATTATCTAGAAGCATATCAGTTAACAAAAAACCCTAACTATAAACGTATTGTTAATGAAATCTTGCATTACGTGTCACGTGACATGACATCAAAACAAGGAGCTTTCTATTCTGCAACAGATGCTGACAGTATGACTTCTGAAGGACACAGCGAAGAAGGTTATTACTTCACCTGGGATGAAAAAGAGATTGTCAACGCTATTGGAAAACAGCGTAGTAATATAATTAAAAAATACTATTCGGTTAGCACTGACGGGAACTTTGAGAGTCGCAATATATTAAATACACCCTTAACTGTTAATGAGTTTTCTATAGAGAGTGGAATAAGTGTAGACCAGTTAATAAAGATTATAAATGAATCGAACAGACTGCTTTATCAAGCTCGTAATAAACGTGCGAAACCACTCAGAGATGAAAAAGTATTAACTGCATGGAATGGCCTTATGATTTCTGCTTATGCTAAATCAGGACTTATACTTAACAATTCTGATTATACAAAACAGGCTAGTAAATCTGCACAATTCATATTAGACAATCTTTTAATCAATAATCGTTTACTAAGAAGTTTTACTGAAAACTCTGCAAGATATAACGCTTACCTTAATGACTATGCTTTTTTTATTGCTGGATTAATTGATCTCTATGAGTCGACTCATAATATCAAATGGTTAAACCATGCGATCAATCTGGATAAAACATTAGAATTACATTTTGAAGACAGGAATAATGGCGGTTTTTTCATGACAAGCGATGATCATGAGCAACTTATATCCCGTAATAAACCAGATTACGATGGCGCATTACCCAGTGGTAATTCAGTACAAATATTAAACTTGCTTCGATTAGGCCTTTTTACTGGAAATATAAAATACAACCAACGCGCAGAAAGTTCTTTAAAGTCGTTTACCCAATCATTAGAAAACTCACCAATGGAACTGGCAAAAATGCTGCTTGCTGTAGATTTTTATTATAGCAAGGCTAAAGAAATAATTATTATTACGCCACAGGGCAAAAGACATGAAAGCGAGATATTTATAAACGAATTAAGAAATAACTATATTCCAAACCGCATTTTATCGGTTATGACAGAAGGTAATGACCTCAAACATCAAAGTAAAACCATATCTATTGCTGATGGAAAAATAGCTATAAACGGTAAAACCACTGCTTATGTATGTAAGCTAGGCGCTTGTGAGTTACCCACAAATAGTACACATACATTTTTACAACAAATTAAAAATTAAATCCTTAAGTTATTGAGCAGTATTCTGTATATAATCATGTGGAATTGAATCAAATGAGTAAACACTGCCCTTTTCATTACTGGCAAATAATTCCGCACTATCTTTAGTAGAAAACGGCACAGCTTCAGGCGCATCCATTCCACCAATACGATCACTACCTAACACAAACCAGGCTGTTTTTGCATTTATCCAGTTTTCTTCCCCCGGATTATCCCACTCAGCATTTGACATATCATTGACATAAATTGCAGCAATATTTTTTGGCTCTTCTGGTGACATAGTAAATGCGATTGTGTCACGCACGGAAGTAAACCACAGCACCTTATTGTCAGTGAGGATAATCTGCCCTTTAGGGCCTTTATGATAAACCACTGTCATTAAACAATAGTAACCATTAGCTTCTCGAGTTAATTTTTGAGCAGCTGGAATTTCAACAGGGGCTGTTTTCTCACAGGCAGTTAAAGCGACTATAAATATTAATGTTAAAAATTTGTACATAATCTCTCTGCTATATTTTCACTTATTGACTTTGCAGTAATTATAATAGGAACCGCATAACTTTCATTGACTAAAGTCACTAAATCCGCGACATAAGCCTTACCAGATAACCTGCCATTCGCTCTGACGGTTCAAGCAAAGCATGTTTAAAATTAATCCATACAATATAATTAAAAACAATGATGTTAGTTTTAATAGTTATAAGTACCGTCATATCTTAAACCTAATACTTACAATAATCTTTTACAGCTCTCTTTTCTGAAACACAAAGAGTGTCAGCATTAAAGGAATAACAACCCAAAGCGACATAACACCTATTAAAAGTGTACCACTCATTCCTGCTTGACTAGCAATTCCTGCAATACCTGCAGCATCACTAACGCCATCAAACATACTCAAATTAAAAATCCGATAACTATCCGTCGGACTTAATAACATTAATATAGAAAATAACTGCTGTCCTATTAACTGACCTTCATCCAGTAAAAGAGCACCAAATAAAATCAGATCATAGATAACAACAAATACCAGCCACAGCCCAATTGCCGTACCCGCGGCTGTTGCCCTTTCTTTTACCAACACACTAACCAGGTAACCCAACGCGATAAATACAGCACCAAGAAGTAACGAACTTAACATCATAGTGACATAAGCCTGCCAACCTTCAAGACTACCGCCAGCAAAAAGCGTCATAATAAGAATAGCTCCACCATAACCTACAAAAATAGCTATACATAATATACTTACATGGCCGAGAAACTTACCTGTAATAACTTGCCAACGTGTAACGGGGTAAGTTAACAGTAACATCATTGTCCCACGTTCAAATTCACCTACTAATGCATCAAAAGAAAGCATCAGGGCAATTAATGGAATCAGGTATACACTCAGGCTGGATAAACTAATAACAGTAATATCAAGATCACTGGCTTTTACAGAACCTGTTGGTGCCGAGCCCAGTAAAGACAAAGCTATTGCCAATGAGCCAAGTAAAATAATAGCTGCAGCAATCCAGCGATTTCTTAAACCGTCACGAATTTCTTTCATTGCCAGCACCCACAACATCTTCATGATGGATCTCCATTCATAAAGTGGCTGTAAAGCTCATCAAGTCGTGGCGGCATTATTTGCATATCCTGCACCACATCACCTAAATTACTAATGTGACGAATAAGCGGCATCTTTTCATTCATATGACAGGATAGATTAAAACTCTGATTATTTATATCGGTAACATTTACAGTAGAGCCCATACGTTCAGCAACACTTGATGCCTCACCCGGAGTGACCGATACTTTTACACGAACGGGTAAAGTTGCCAGTTGATAGAGTTCATCTAAGGTACCGCAGGCTACTACCACGCCTTTTTTCAAAATAACAAAACGACTTGCTCTTGCTTCAACTTCATGTAGCGCATGCGAAGAGATTATTGATGTAGCACCGTCTTTTTGCAGGTCATCAATTAATTCATAAAAATGTTGCCGTAAAATTGGGTCAAGCCCAGTTGTAGGTTCATCAAGAAAAAGCAGCTGCGGATTACCAAGCATCGCCTGAGCCAGACCAAGACGTTGGCGCATGCCTTTTGAGTAGGTTCCTACACGTCGTTTAGAAGCATCACCCAGACCAACCAGGTCTAGTAATTTATCACACTCATTTTTTCTAACTCCCTTTAATTGCGCATAGAATGCAAGCACTTCACGGCCTGTCATCGCTTCATAAAAAGCAACACTTTCAGGTAAATACCCTAAAGATAATCCCTGAGCAACCGCAGCACTAAAAGCAGGATCATGACCCAGCACTTTTATATTGCCATTAGTTGGACGAGTTAATCCCAACATCAACTTTATCAATGAAGTTTTTCCTGCTCCATTATGACCAACCAGTACGATACATTCGCCTGATTGAATTGATAAATTAACATCATGTAATACCGCTTCATTTGCATAAAGCTTATTTACTGACTGCAGTGAAATAACTTCACTTGCTGTATTTAACGTAACCATCGGTTAAATCTCTTTTAATAACTGTAGCTACTTCTGGGGGCTTCATCAGTGGGGCGCTGTCTGTTACACCGCCAGGGTGTAAACCGGGGAATTCAGATTGCGCCCATTTCAATAGTTTTACTGATGGGCTATTTAATAATAATTTTGCCATAGGGTGGCGCCAGACTATTTGATCTACCAGATCATTAGGTTTATAAACCTGGTCAGCAATACCATTCGCATCTATATCAAATGCAACATTATCGCTCCAGTAATTGCCTGCACCCTCTTTTGACCATTCAATATATGTTGTACCCACATATTTTACCTGAGTACGATTATTGATAAATGAATTTGCATGTATTTCATTATTCTGTGATCCGGCGGTAAAGTGAACACCAATTTCACAGCCTTCAAATGAGTTATTATGTATTTTATTATAATTTGCGTTATAAATAAAAACGCATTTTTTTGCTCCACCGGAAACACGATTATCTTTAATGGTTGAATAATTAGTAAAATTGAAAAACAGACCGCGTTCATGATCACCAATTGACTGATTACCACTTGCCACAATACGATCAGAGAACATTAATGCAAAACCAACATGGTTATTAATTGAAATATTATTTTTCACTTCGCTATCAAGGGTATACATATAATGAATAGCAAAACGTAAATCTCTGAATCGGTTTCCTTCAAAAATATTTTTACTACTGTAGTTAACAAAAATACCATCGCGTCCATAGCGGATATCATTATTCTTCACAACAGAACCAGGAGTCATCCACAAGTATACACCGTTACCCCTGTCATTCATTCTATGAAAAGTACTACCGATAATTATATTGTTACTAACAACGGCCGAGTCAGGGCCTTTTAGGTATACCCCAATTAAATTATTCTCAAAATAATTCGAATCGACAATAGTACGATCACCTTTATCAGTAATAAAAACTGCACTATCCTCGGTATTATAATCATTACCGGAATGCTGAATATTCAAATTTTTAATTAATACATCTGGAGCTGAAACGATAATTACGTGTGACGAACCCTCACCATCAATAACACTCTGTTTATTTCCTGCCAGGGTTAATGTCTGATGAATATTTATAGAACCTGTATAGGTCCCCGAAGACAATATAAGAGTATCACCGGGTTTAGCTAAATCTATGGCTTTCTGTAACACACCGTGTCCGGGCAATACCGGTATTTCAGCAGCCTGAGTTACAAAAGAGAAAAAGAATAAAACGAGTAATAAAACACCCGCCAGCCTGTCAAAAAAAACAGGACCGGCCGATGAATTATCAACGTATTGATTGAACTGCAACGCTCTAACCTTATGCAGGCTCAACCAGCATACGACCACGCATTTCCATATGTAGTGCATGACAGAACCACTGACAGTAGAACCAGTGAACACCCGGGCGGTCAGCCGTAAAGGTAATTGATGATGTCTGCTGCGGACCAACTTCCATAGCTACACCATAGTTTGCAACGGTAAAGCCATGTGTCAGGTCATCAATCGCATCACTGTTACTGATGTAAACGGTTACTTCATCACCTTGCTTAACAGTGAATTTTTCCATACTGAAGTTAGGTGCTATAGACCACATGTAAATACGCACTTTCTTGCCATCACGTATCACTTTAGAATCAACTCCCAGTTCAACACCGTCTTTCTTAGCCTGTGCACTTGCCTCAGCCCACATACGATCACCCTTGGTCCATAATGAATCAGGGTTAACGATATCAGAGCGAACAATAATTACATCATGTGGCTCAGCATAAGTTGGACCGTCATGAACCACTTTCATTTTCTTACCGGTAATATCGATAAGCTGCTCATTCTCAGGTTTTAATGGACCGACATTAATGAAACGGTCTTTAGAGAATTTGTTAAGTGATACCAGCCATTTACCATCAGCTTCTTTTGTTTCACCCATCGATGTATGATTATGACCCGGCTGATAATGCACATCAATTTTTTCAAGAATTGGGTTAACTTTTTTACCTTTGTACGCATCAATCGCTTTCTGAATATTCCATTTAACCGCCTGGCTATCAAGGAATAATGTAGTAAAGGCATTACCCTTACCATCAAACGCTGTATGCAAGGGACCTAAACCTAATTCTGGTTCAGCAACAACTGTATCGCGTGGTTTGATTTTATCTTTGAATAGATCTGGTAAACGTCTAACATCAATTACAGTTACCGTTGGTGATAACTTACCGTTAAATACAACGTGCTTGCCATCTGGTGCTGTATTACAACCATGAGGACTGTTAGGTACTGGAATATAACGCGTATATTTGGAACCTTTACGTCCATCTATAACGGGCACACCTTTGATACGTTTAAAGTCACCAGATTTAACGGCTTTTTCAATCGCTTTAATATCAAAGACAACCGCCCAGTCACGCTCATTTGCCATCATGCCACCGGCATTAATTGCTTCTTCACTGTTATAACAGGTTGAGAATGCATATAAGCCCTGGTAGTCAGCATCACAGTTATCTAGATTACCATCTACCATAACCTGCCATTTAACTTCCATTTCGTCACCGTCAATCGCAGTGAAAATAGCATGATATTTTTCAGGCTCATCAAGAATTGAACCATCATTAGGAAGTGGTACGCGATGCTCACCGTTGGCAAATACATAACCTGTACGTGGATATTTTTGCGGACGTAAACCATGAATATCAGATGCATTAGGAATTTCAATGATCTTGTCACATTTCATAACATCACAACGTACACGTGCAACACGGGTATTAGCTTTATCATTCATGAAAAGGTAACGACCATCATATGTACCATCTGTAAATGACATATGAGGGTGATGTAAGTCACCATTAAGCCAGACACCACCACGATTACCTGAATCAAGAAACTTTTTCGTTTCAGGCAGTAAACCATCACGCAGAATCTTACGACTTTCGTTAGTATCACCCCAGCCTGATGCACTACATCTATTAAATACAGGCACACGCATTAACTCACGCATAGAAGGCATACCCAGGATACGCAGTTCACCCGCCTGCCCACTACTCCAGAAACCATAATACTCATCAAGGTCACCAGGGCCGACATGAGCACTATTTTTTGCTGCAGCAATGGCTGCTTGAGGTGTCATCACACCTACACCCGTAAGACCTGCAAAACCTGCCAGTGCTGCTAACTTTACGGAACCACCTAATAATTGACGTCGGCTACGCCCGACTTCTTCTAGTTGTTCATTTTCCGGGTTATCTTTTTTATTAGCCATTACTCTTCTCCTCATATGCCTTTACTAAATCAGGCGAAAAATTCACTCTGATTTTCCAGAGCATTTATTATTTATTACTTCTTATTTTTCTACTTATAACTTACTTACTTCTCCAGCTCTACAGAAATGGCAGAGCCATTTTTTCCTTTAACTGATGCAGGGTTTACACTTCTACGTTCTTTTTTCAGGCGTTTTTGTATCATTACCGGACAAGCATGATCGTCGGAATAAAGCACCTGACAATGCAGACAGTAAAGACACTCATTAACATCAATATCACCTTCAGGGTGTATCGCCTGTACCATGCACTCATTGCTACAACGTTGGCATGGAGTGCCGCATTCCTTATAACGTTTAAGCCATGAGAACATGCGCATTTTTCCGGGAATAGCCAGTGCCGCACCCAATGGACACAAATAACGACAGTAAAAGCGTTCAATAAAAATACCCGGCAATAAAACGGCCAGTGCAAAAATCACATACGGCCATTCACGCACAAATTTTAGAATAATCGCTGTCTTAAAGGGCTCCACTTCTGCCAGACGTTCAGCCCATTCAAGGGAATAAAGCGAAAGACCAAACAAGCCAAGAAATATTAAATATTTAAATGTCCAGACGCGTTCATGTACTGCCCATGGCACACTAACCTGTTTAATTTTTAATGCCTTGGCAACTTTATTAAGGAGTTCCTGCATGGCACCAAATGGACACAACCAGCCACAATAAGCACCACGCCCCCAGAAAAGCAGTGATGCAGCAACTGAAGCCCATAAGATAAAGATCAATGGCTCCATCAGGAAATAAGTCCAGTCAAAACCACTGACCAGTGCATTGAACATAGCAAGGATATTAACCACGGATAACTGGGCATTAAAATACCAGCCAATACCAAACAGGGTGAAAATCAAAAATCCAATTCGAACCTGTTCAGTTAGTTTTGGTCTTTTAACCAGCCAGTTCTGAAAAAAGAAAATCAATGTCAGCACAAACAAAGCAAGTCCTAAAACAAAGACTTCTCCAATTTTTAATTCCCACATTCTCATCCAGATAGCCTGTGATTTACCGGGCTTTTCTGATACTGCTGGTATTGCTTTGACGTCTTCTATGATCAGGTATTCATCAGGTGTTTTATAATCAAGGTCAAAGGTAAGAAATACTTTTTTAATTGGACCAATATTTCGTCCTACTAATAACTCAAGTTTCCAGGCATTAGCACCATTAAACTTCAAATCAGCGGGTGTTCTAAATAAATCAACATCTTTTAAATCAGGAGAGCCGTCCGCTGCAATAGAACGCAGACGTTTGTGATAGCTATCATGAAATCGTATAGACATATCACCCTGAATCACCTGAAAACGATCAAAAATACCGCCACGTACATAACCCGAACCTTTGAACGAGAAACGGCCATCACCTGCCAGCATAATAGCCTGCTCACCCGGTTTTAACTTTTTAAGAAGATTTTTATACTCACCTTCACCTAGCAGACTTTTACCAATACTCGGAACAGAAACAACAGCGGCATATAGCTCTATAAATACTTCTTCATTCTCACCTTCTTCCGGAAAATCAAGAACAAGCGGTTTGCCAGTGTCTTTAAAGGCCTGATTAATTTGCCCAACAGTCAGCTTTAGCTGCCGAACAGATCCTTCACCAAGCAGGGTCTGCCAGTCTTTTACAGCATTAATATCAGGATTAACCGATGCAACCGGGCCTGTTTTCTTTATTTCAACTTCTAGGCCTGATAAACCATAATTTCTGGCTACTTTTATTGATGCTCTTAAAATATTGTCATCCATTACCATTACGGTAACTGTCGCGCCGGATACAACATCAATCTCATGGTCCTGAGTACCACGAACCAGCTTACCTACATCCAGTCCTTCGTATTCAGCTAGTACAGCGGTAATTTTACTTTCTGGAATACCAATCAGGACGATTGGCTCATGGTGCTCTACCAGTAATACCTTTTTAATAATACCCTGCATATCCAGAGAGATAAGCTGATGTATTGGTTTACCCGAATATCCGGTTGTATTAACGTAATCGGAAGTTAGAAAAACGAAACCAAGCTGCTTGCCATCTTTATAAGCAGGCACTACTAAAGGATCACCTATTGGTGAGCCTAATTTATCTGCACCGGGGTATATATCCTGAGTTTTAATAACATCCAGAAAACGTGTTAACTCAGAATTTGCCTGCACAATGCCTATAGGTAAGCACTGTAACAAAAAGAGTAAAAATAGAAATTTCAAAGTGTTACGATAATCCATAATTCGGACTACCCCTTTGTCTAATATATGCAGCAAGTGACTTAAACTCCTGAAAACATTTAATCGTTTTTATGCATAAAACTAACGGTAAAATTGGGGGGCACGTTTTGTGTTATATACTGTAGGCTATTGTGCGACAATTTGTCACAGCTTAAATGACTTAGATCAAGTCAATGTCATAATTAAAGCGTAAATTATACGATTCGAAGGAGTCTTAAGAAAATATGCTATCAACCAATGTAAAAACCACCAGTGATTTAATGAGCATTGCACTTCAGGCTGAACGCGAAGCAATACGTCGTTACACACTGCTCGCCGAATCAATGCACAAAGGCAACAATGAATCTGCAGCTGCTCTGTTTGAACGTATGGTAAATGAAGAAGTAGAACATGAACGGTTATTAATAGAGTGGATGGCAAAAGAAGGCATTGATGAAAATCCCATGATTGAACCAATAGTCTGGAAAGACCCGCATGTCTCCAGCGTTTATAACGATGAAGCCTACGACCCATACTACAGCACGCCTTATAAAGCATTAGCGTTTGCAGTACATAACGAAGAAATAGCCTTTCGTTTTTATACACACGTTGAAGCAAACTCTGCAAATGAAGCAGTTCGTAAATACGCTGAAATTCTAGCCCGCGAGGAACTGGGACATGCTGCCCTGCTTAGAGCTGAGCGCAGGCTTGCTTATCATAGAGAACTCAAATCAGATAAAAATGCCCCGAAACTTGATCCCGAATTAATTCAGAACCAATCAGACCTACTTGCCGCTGCAATACATATAGACCGATATCTAGAAAGCCAGATGCAAATAGTCACTGAGAAGAAACCGGAAATAGAAAAACTAAGACAAGAAACAAATCAACAAATAAGCATTAATGAAAAAACATTAAGTAACCAGGTGCCACCAGGCGATGAAATTGTTAGATCTCTTGAACACCTTAAAAGCTATGATTCCGAAATTAATGCGCAACTAGATAACCCAGAGCTTGACGTACAACGATTATGGTCGTGTTGTGACCGTAGTTTTGCCTTCTATGACGCAATTGTAGAATCAGCAACGGATGAAGCGGTAATGTTGACAGCACAGAATCTCACATCAACTGCACTTGATCGAATTGGTATTTTAAAAGAAATATTTACAGAAACAACAGAGCAACCTTAACTACAAACACAGTTACGACCCTTTTTCTTGGCTCGATATAGTGCTTTATCTGCATTTTTGAGAAGTGCCCACGGTGATAAATCATTATCACTGGAATCAGCCACTCCGATTGACACCGTCACTCTAACCGATTTATTTTTAGACTTGGTTGATTTCCCATCATTTTTTCTTCTGCTTGCTCGATTAATCACAAATGCTGTATTAGCAATTTTCTCACGGAGATCTTCAAGATGCTGATTAGCGGCTGAACTATCCTTGCCGTTAAATACAATCGTAAACTCCTCACCTCCATACCTGTATGATGCACCGCCTCCACTCACTTTATTCATTTTTGTAGCGATCATACGTAAAACAGCATCCCCGGTATCGTGCCCAAAAGTATCATTAAATTTCTTAAAATGATCTACATCGAGCATTGCCACTGTATACAAACCACCTAAAGACTGAAATTTTTCACGTAACGCCCTTCTTGAAGGTAGTTCAGTTAATTCATCTAAATAAGCCATTCTCCAGGATTCATGAATAACTGCATAAATACACATTAACAATGAGATAATACTAAATACATTCAAACTATCTGCTTCATTGCCAAAGTTTAATTGAGCAACCAGCATCACTAATACACCTAAGCCTGTAGCCATCTGTGAAGTTAAACGAATAAAGTAAAGAACTAACATAGTTATAAACACAAACACAGAAGTAAAAATAACTATTTGATATTGCTGTGTCCAGTCAAAATATTTTGCTGGCAACCAGTCAGTTAACATAACAAACATCGCTATTTCAGACTGTTTAGTGGTGAGTATTAAGGAAATAATAAGAGGAAATATGAGTAATAAATAAACAGGAATAGCGCGTACACTTATAATTCCACGTTCTGGCAAAACAGTAATACCTAACAATAACAGAGGAATAAACAGGGAAAGCAATGAATAAGCCAAATCAGATATTGCCAGCTGCATGCCTAAAAAAACATTACTAACAATAATCAATACAACATAAAAGAAAATATGACTTCGATTAAAATGAAAACTAACTGCAATGGCTATCAATGCCAGCATAACTGGCAAAAACACGGTTCCTGTTAAAATAGCCTCAGGAATCCTGAAATAATTATTATATGCATAAAAACCAAGAATAATTAGCACTAAAACAGGAAATAAGGTTTTTAAAGGTTTCATGAATTTACAAATTTAATTATTAAACACAAAGCGACGATTCCAACAATCTGTGCGAATGGCATATTTTTATATAGAACAGGGCACATAGAAACTCTTGGCAAATTAAAAACAGGACTCAAAACATAATTAATGCTTATTATACATATTATTTAATATCAAATAATTTCCTTTCTTTAATTACTTTTTTTACCTTTTCAGGAACTTTACTCTCCCACTCACTATGACCATTCTTGATATCTTCTAACACCTCATGAGAGTGAATGCATAAAAATTCTTCATTCACTGTATTTAGTGAAGAAATAAAACTGTTCTCAAGCAAATAATGATATAAGTGTTTTAAATTCTGTTCAGGCTCAAAATTATCTGTATTTGTCAATTTATTAGTTTCTAAATTGTTACAGGGTGACACATAAAGACGTAAATCATATTTAAACAAACGACCAAAAGCTTCAAGTATCCCTCCGGGAAGGTTATCATAATATTTTTCATTAAATATTTCTTTAAGGGTTGGTATTCCTAAGGCTATTGCCATAGGTCTTTGAGTGCATCTAAATAAATAGTCAGCTAACTTATAGTACTCTCCCATATTTGAAATAAGTACATTTTTACCTAATGCACATAAAATATCTGCTCGTTGTAAAAAATCTTCAGCATTTATATCTTTACCATCTTTTAAGTTATGTAATGTCATTTCAGAAATAACCACCAGTTCCTGCTCATCTATTGCATGATCACTTAAAAACATTTTCTGTGCACAATCGAGCATATCCATTGTTAACAAGGTTGGTGGGTTAAAACGACTACGCTCAATTAGAACCGCTTTTTTATACAGTATGTCAGCTGGATGAACAATTTCACCATGTGCGTTAAACATTGCCCCATGAGTCATACCCAATTCGACTAATCTTAGAGCCATTAATCTGTTATCAACATTTTCAAATGCCGGCCCTGAAAAATCAACCATATCAATTTCAAGTAATTCAGGTGACAAATCATCCATTAATGATTTAAGTAAACATAAAGGATCATCAAAATAATGTAATGCAGCATAGATAAGGTTAACGCCTAAAATGCCAAGCGTTTCCTGGTCCTGTATGCTTTTCTTTCCTTGTAGATGAACATGTAAATCTATTTGTGAAGGCTCACTACAGGGTGTACTTTGAAATTTAACCCCCATCCAGCCCTGCCCGTCGACATCCCTTGAAAAACTTCGTGAAGCAACGGTATTAGCAAAAGAAAAAAATGTACTTTCAGCGCCTCTCTTTTTAGCTAAGCGCTGAATAATAAGCTTATATTCAAGATCGAGCATAGAGTTTAATCGGTCTCGACTAACGTAACGTGACGATTCACCATAAATTGAATCGCTAAACTGCATATCATAAGCAGATATCGCTTTTGCAATAGTTCCTGCTGCACCGCCTACTCTAAAAAACCATCTGGCTGTTTCCTGACCAGCTCCAATTTCGGCTATCGTGCCATACTGGCCTTTATCAAGATTGATAGAAAGTGCTTTTTGATGAATGTCAGTTATATTATCCACGTTAAAGAATTCCTGATTATTATTATATAATCAGGAGTATAGACACTTTTAAATTAAAGTATGGAAGATTTCCGTTAAGCTTAAATTACTCTGTAACTTTTAAATTATTATTTGTATCGCGACTGTTTAATATCAGTTCTTCACTAGCATAATTTATTGATGATTTACTTAATCTGTCATAAAGCACAACATTAACGGTAGCAGCTAAATTCATACAGCCCACTGTAGGGATATATATAACCGAATCAGCAGCATCTATTATTTTCTGACTTATCGTGCCATCTTCAGGACCAAAGATATACATAGCATTATCAGGATGCTTAAATTCAGGTAAAGAAATAGCGCCTTGTGCAAACTCAACACATACAATATGCATACTCTCAGAGATTTGCTGAACAAGGTTATCAACAGCATTAACAGGTACTTTCAAACTAACATCCCTGTTTATATTTGCTATACCTGGATTGAGCTTTAATGCACGTGGGTATCGCGAACCCGTATAAAAAATTGAATCAATACGGTAATTACCTGCTGCTCGTCTAACAGAATTCACATTATCAGGGCTTTTTGGATTACACAATCCAATACAGACTTTAGTTTTTTTCATTAAGCTTTACTTAAAATTAAGTATATATTCGATACGAATTTGTTATTTAAAATGAGCAAGTGCGGAAAAACTTCGAAATACTGTAAGATTAACTAAATTGAAACTTCATCACCATTAATACGAATTAATCGTTGTTGCTCTTCTTCCCAGGCTGCTTTTATCTCCTGTAAAACAGTGTCAACATCAGCTTCTTGCACATCTTCCTCAAACAAACCAGTCAACTCAGCATCCGGATGTAATTTTCCATTCTCATATAAATCCCATATCTCCTGAGCATATTTACTTAACTTTAACTCCGGAGCATACAATGAATAATAACTGGTAATTTTATTTACATCACGAGTTAACATACGTTCAGCATGATTATTAGCCGCTGCATCAACTGCTTGAGGTAAATCTATTATAACGGGCCCTGAGCCATCAACTAGTACATTAAACTCAGATAAATCACCATGCACTAAACCCGCGCATAACATACGCGTTATATACTGCATAACAACTCGATGATCCTCAATAGCATGCTCAGCTGACATTTCAACATCGCCAAGACGCGGTGCTACATCACCATCTTCGTCGGTAATTAACTCCATCAGTAATACACCATCTACACACCCATAAGGCTCAGGTACTCTTACACCTGCACTAGCTAAACGATAAAGTGCATCTACTTCAGCAGTTTGCCAGGTCTCTTCCTGCTCCTGACGACCAAATTTTGAGCTTTTACCCATTGCCCGGGCTCGGCGACTATTGCGTACCTTACGACCTTCCTGATATTCGGAAGCTTTTTTAAAACTACGTTTATTAGCCTCTTTATATACCTTCGCACAGCGTATTTCTGAACCACAACGAACAACATATACAGTTGCTTCTTTGCCACTCATTAATTGATGTAATACTTCGTCCACCAGCCCATCTTCGACTAATGATTTTAAACGTTTAGGCGTTTTCATGAGGGCTTTATACCTTAGTTACACTTAGGATGAAATAACTTCCTAGTAAGAATGCGATGAATTATTGAATTTCACCTCATTTAAGCGTTTTTTGGCATATTATGTACAGAAACTGGGTTTTATATAAGCGAAAAGTAGATATCTCACGAATATTAGAATAAACTAATATACTGTGTTTTTATGACTTTATACTAGAATAATACATAGCAAAATTCACATTAGACCAATGTTACCAAAACAGACAATAGAAAATTATTTAACAATATTGAGAAACCCCTATGCGAATAGTTAATTTTCATTCACTTCCCCTGCTCTACATATTAGTTTCAAGCTTAATATATGTAACAAACAGCTATGCTGAAGCAGAGCTGGAGATACAAAACGCTGATAATGTAATTAAGACCGCCAGGGTGAAATATCATGATATTCAGCAAACACGCGTATTAGACGCATTAGTTGAAGCTGTAAATAAAGCAACTGTTTCAGCCCAGACATCAGGTCGTATTAGTAAAATTTATTTTGATGTAAATGATTACGCTAAAAAAGGTGATGTTTTATTACGTATGCGTGACAAAGATCAACAGGCAAAACTTAAAGTAACACAATCCGATTACAATCAGGCACTTACAGAATTTAATAGAGCACAGGAACTGTTTACTAAACAATTAATTGCGAAGTCTCATGTAGATAAAGCTGAGTCTTTACTTAAATCTACGGCAGCAAAACTCGAACAGGCTCAGGAAAAACTGGAGCACACAATCGTAAGGGCTCCTTACAATGGAATTATGGTAAAGCGTCATATAGAAGTAGGTGAAACAGCTCAAACAGGCACAGCTCTCTTTACTGGTTTATCTCTAGATAGTTTAAGAGTCGCTGTCAATTTGCCTCAGGATATTATAAATCAGGTTAGATTACATAAAAGTGCACGAATTAAATTATTAAATAATGAAAACAAAAGCCTCACAAGCTCATCAATGATTATTAGCCCTTATGCAGACGCAGAAAGTCACACATTCCTGGTAAGAGTTAATTTGCCAGAAGGTAATCACAAACTTTATCCCGGTATGGCCGTAAAAGTTGAATTCATTTTAGGCTCAAATCGAATATTAACAGTTCCAGCATCATCTATCATTCATAGAAGTGAGGTTACTGCTGTTTATGTTATGGATAATAATCAGAAACTTTCAATGAGGCAAATCCGCGCTGGATCTAGTACCGATGATAACCAGGTAGAAGTCCTTGCCGGCCTATCTGAAAATGAAAGGGTTACACTTGACCCGATAAGTGCCGTTAGATATTTAAAAGAACAACAGTAACTATAACCATTTCAATAACAATCTAATTTAACCGTATACTAAAATGAGTAGTTATTAATGAATTCAAAGTTAGGCATATCAGGCAAGATTGCAAAATATTTTTTAAATACTGAGATCACGCCTCTACTAGCAATACTTGGTTTCCTAATTGGCGTTTATGCTGTCATGGTAACGCCACGTGAAGAAGAGCCTCAAATAAATGTTACCTTTGCAAATATATTCATCGCTTTTCCTGGTGCATCCGCAAGTGATGTAGAACAACTTGTCAGTATACCTGCAGAACAGGTTTTATCCGAAATTGAAGGAATAAAACATATTTACTCTGTTTCTAAACCAGGAATGTCTGCTTTAACTGTTCAATTTAAAGTTGGAAAAGATCGCACACAGTCAATTGTACGTTTATATAATGCCATTTACTCAAATCAGGACTGGCTACCTCAGGGATTAGGTGTAGCACAACCCATTATAAAACCCAAAGGTATAGACGATGTTCCGATTGTTACGTTAACTTTATGGACTCAGAATCAGGATAAAGGGCGTTATGAATTAACTCAGGTTGCTCATTCAATAGAGGCAGAGTTAAAAAGGGTTCCAGGTACACGTGAAATTTATACTGTTGGAGAAGCGAACGATGTAGTGAAACTTGTTTTAAATGCATCTGCACTTGCAGCTTACAACTTATCTGTAGATGATTTACGTAATGCTTTACAACTTGGTAACATTTCTCAAAAATCAGGCTATCTTGTTAATGACAATAAACAGATAGAAGTTCAAAGTGGACAGTTTTTGAGTTCAGTTACCGAAGTTAAAAATCTCGTTGTCGGCGTACAAAATAATAAAGCAATATATTTAAAAGATGTTGCAGAAGTACAGAGAGGTGCTGATCAGCCCGAACAATATAGCTGGTTCGGTGTGGGTTTATCTTCCAACTTACATAATAGAGATATTAACGGTCAATTCCCTTCAATAACAATAGCAATTGCTAAACAGCCAGGCACAAATGCAGTTGAAATTGCTAACCAGGTTATTGATCGTATCGATCAGTTAAAAGGTGTTTTTATTCCACAGGACATTGAAGTGTCCGTTACCCGTGATTATGGTGAAACAGCTAATGAAAAATCTCAGACATTAATTGGTAAACTCATTTTTGCAACATCATTTGTTGTATTACTTGTTTTACTAGCCTTAGGTAAGCGTGAGGCTTTAATAGTGGGTGTAGCAGTAGTCATTACACTCGCTATAACCTTATTTGCCTCCTGGGCCTGGGGTTTTACTTTAAATAGAGTATCTTTGTTTGCCCTTATTTTCTCAATCGGTATTTTAGTTGATGATGCAATTGTTGTTGTGGAAAATATAAGTAGACATATTCAACTAGGTAATAAAACGTTACTAGAGTCGATTCCTTTAGCTGTAGATGAAGTTGGAGGCCCGACCATATTAGCTACTTTTACTGTTATTGCTGCGCTTCTACCAATGGCGTTTGTTAGTGGATTAATGGGTCCATATATGAGCCCTATCCCAATAAATGCCAGTATGGGCATGTTAATTTCACTCGTCGTAGCTTTCGTAGTAACCCCCTGGCTTTCATACAAGGTACTGGCAAAACATGCTCATGCTAACTCACATACTGGATCTGGTAATAACTCTCAAAACAACGCTGTTTATTTATTTTTCAAAAAATATTTAACTCCGTTTTTGAGCAGTACTAACGGTTCTCGAAATAGAAAAAGATTACTAATCGGTGTAATTACATTGCTGTTTTTATCTATATCTCTTGCTGCTGTTAAGCTCGTTGTTTTAAAAATGCTCCCATTTGATAATAAATCTGAATTTCAGGTTATTGTTGATATGCCAGAAGGTACTCCGGTAGAACAAACAGCGAGAGTATTAAACGAACTAAGTAAACACATTGCCACTATATCTGAAGTAACTGATTATCAGGCATATGCTGGAACAGCTGCACCAATCAACTTCAATGGGCTTGTAAGACAATATTACTTACGTCAACAGGCTCATGAAGGAGATATTCAGGTAAACCTTCAGGACAAATCATTACGTGATAGAAAAAGCCATGAAATTGCCAGTGCACTACGCATACCTTTACAAATAATTGGTAAGCAGTTTAATGCGAATGTTAAAATTGTAGAAGTTCCGCCCGGACCTCCCGTTTTATCACCGCTAGTAGCTGAGATATACGGTCTTGATTATTCCGGTCAACGAGCTGTTGCTAAACAAATTCGTAAAGTATTTGAAAGCACAAAAGACGTAGTTGATATAGACGATTCCATTGAAGCCAGTGCTGAAAAATATATAATTAATATCGATCAGCAAAAAGCAGCACTATATGGTGTAAACCAACAGCAAGTAGTTGAACTTATTTCAACAGCCCTTAATGGAGAAGATGTCAGTTATTTACATACGGGTAATATGAAGTACCCTCTTCCCTTACGACTAGAGTTTTCGACATCAGATAAAGCACGAATAGATAGTTTGTTATCACTCAGAATTAGAAGTAAAAATGGAACCCTGTTGCCAATTTCTGATATTGTTAGTTTAGAAAACAGCAAACTGGAACACGCTATTTATCATAAAGATCTTTTAGCACAGGTTTTAGTTACAGCGGATATGTCAGGTGAACTTGATAGTCCATTATATGGCATGTTCGAAATTATGAATAAATTAAATAATGCTGATAATCCCCTACAACAATATCTAATTAATCAACCTGAAAACCCTTATAAATACAGTTTAAAATGGGATGGCGAGTGGCAAGTTACTTATGAGACATTTAGAGACATGGGTATCGCCTATTCAATTGGCTTAATATTAATTTATTTTCTGGTAGTTGCTCAGTTCAGGTCTTATTTGATTCCACTAATCATAATGGCTCCTATTCCTTTAACAATAATAGGCGTCATGCCTGGTCACGCTCTTTTAGGTGCTCAATTTACAGCCACCTCAATGATCGGCATGATCGCGCTTGCAGGCATTATAGTTAGAAATTCAATTTTACTGGTTGATTTTATAAACCAGCAAGTCAATGAAGGTATTGTTTTTGAAGAAGCCGTCATAAGAGCTGGTGCTGTACGAGCTAAACCAATAATTCTTACCGGTTTAGCCGCTATGTTAGGTGCTTTTTTTATACTGGATGACCCAATATTTAGTGGCCTGGCAATTTCGTTAATCTTCGGAATTCTAATTTCAACTACACTAACCCTTATAGTAATACCCGTTATGTATTACGCTCTAATGCATAAGAAAATACAACTGTAAAATAATGGGGTATCAATAAATATTAGTAACTGAGCTTGATCTCAAACATTATAGAATTTAATGAAAAACTATAAATGTAATTTTTAATAAATAGAGGTTTTAATTAGAACTTAAAACAATTATCTTTATCACTCAATAAAGATAAAGTAAGAATCTGCAAATGAGTAATTAAATATTCAATTACCAGACATTCCATGAAGAAATTCAGGGATAGATTTTTTTGGAGTACGGGAAAGTTTTTTCATAAGTTCGAAAGAAACACTATCAAATAAATACTCATCTTTTATATCCTCAATTATCTCCATCCATAAATACGCAGTCATCTCTGCATCAGCTAATGCTCTATGAAAAGTACCATCATTTGGCAGATTCTTATACTCAACGAGTGTACCTAATTTATGATTTGGCGCATTTGGATATATACGACGAGCTATCAACATAGAACATGCAAAAGGCCCAAACTGATTGCGTTTTATACGACTAAGTTCGGCATCAAGAAAACGAGAATCAAATGAAGCATTATGTGCAACCAGATTATAACCCTCAATAAACTCTGAAAACTCATGCATCACCTCATTACATGGTGCTGACTTGCTGAGCATTTTATTAGTTATACCCGTATATTGCTCTATAAAAGCATCAATTTTTCTCTGAGGATTCATTAACTTTTGAAAGCGTTCAACTAATACGCCATCAATTATCTTTACGGCACCTACCTCAATAGCTCTATCACCACAGTCAGGTGATAGACCTGTAGTTTCAAAATCAAGTACGATAACAGTATCCGAGTTTGTATTTAGATCCATATTTATCAAAGTACTTCTACATTCAAAACTAACATAAATATAATCTATTACTTTAAATTCATCGGAAGCTCATTTTTATCAAGCAAGCTCAATAGACCACGAACAATTCTATACATTACCCATAATCCAGTAATCACAACCATTAAATACGCAACTGGTATACCAAAAAATGTGAGCGCTATTAGAATAGATATAATTAACCAGAATAAAGCATACCAGAACGTACTTATGACCCAGTCAAAATGTGATTGTAAATAAGTTCCGGTCGTTTCACTACGTTTAGCATAGCTTAAAATTACCGCAATAATTGATGGCCAGCCAGAGAGGAATGCCGTCAAAATAAATGCTGACGACAAAACCCCATTCAAAGCACTAAAAAAGTGTAACCCATATATTATATAAGTTAATGTAACCAAATTAGATGATGGCTCATTTTTATACATGACATTCAAACCTTCTAATTCTTTAAACTGCCTATAATTTTTATCGTTAATAACTCACCTGTTTATATAGTTAGTTAGACTAATTGATAATTAAAAACATATCACTTTATATTTATTTGAAGCTGATATATTAATGACAATTTACGCTGACTTCTTATGTGTAAACAATAAATTCATCACCATGGATGCCTGAGCATCTACTTCCGTTTTAATAGCTGGCATGTCTTCTGCTGACAACCCCGTCAGTTGCCAGCATACGGGATGTACTGACAAAGCTTCAGGTATAATGGGTATTTCTGCCATAGCATCGTGTGTAATTACTGAGGCAATATGTATAATTGCAGTTTCTAGTCTGAAGTCAGGGGCTTTCACAGGCTCAATATGAAACTCGGTAATATTCTGTAAACTCTTAGGTAAATTCCACTCTGCCATTAAAGCGGAGCCGACCTGCGCATAATCAAATCCAAACACTTCCCGTTCAGCCATATATAAATCTATATCTTTCTGGTTTGAAATTTTTAGTGCTAACTGTGACTCATCTGGCAATTTTTGCTGAGTAACTAAATGACCTATGTTATGTAGTAATCCAGCGATAAAAGGTCTCTCTGTGTCTATACCAGCACAGTGAAAGGCTAATAACCGAGCTGTTACAGCACAATAAACACCATTAAACCAGAAGTCATATATATTGAAAGAATCATTTGTAAAACCAGAAAAGCTATCCACTACAACAGTGGCTAAAACCAGATCATGAACCTGCTGTGTACCCAGCAAGTTAATAGCATGAGTCATTGTATCAACTTTTGAAGCCAAACCAAAAAAAGGACTATTTACTAATTTTAACAACCTGGCGGTAATTGCAGGGTCATGTACAATGATTTGAGCCACATCGGACATAGAAGCATTTGGCGAGCTAATAACACTTCTCAAGCGTATATAAACATCAGGCAGGGAAATAAGTTCAATAGATTCTTTAACAAGACTTTGGGCTGTATGCATAAAATTTACTTTATAGTTTTTGTTATTAAAATAGCGAATTTATTAATTGATAAATATAAACTTACTACAAATTGACAAGAGAATATAGTTACTCCCCTTCCCATCCAGATGAAATGGTAAAACCAGCCGCTTTTTCATGACCGCCACCACCATACAATTGTGCAACTTGACTTACATCAACACCATCTACACTAGATCGCAAGCTAAATGACCTACCATCAGCATGATCCCAGTAACATGCAGAAAATGCTTCATTCTTTGCAAGTAAATTTCCCGCATCAGATATATAAGCTGAAGATACATTAAGCACTGGTACGTTGTAACCAGCTATAACCATTCGCCTGACACCATTAGAAATTAATTCATTAATATCTCTCTGAAGTTTACGTTCAATAGCAGCTCCATCAGTTTTAAGAGCAAGTAGTTGTGTCGAGTTATACCCCATGAACTTATCCCATACATCAAAATCATATGGGTAAGATGAAAGTCCTGTCGTTATATCTCGTGTATCAGTTAATTGAAATCGCCAAAGATCACGATCTTGAATATGATCTATTAATTTTGGAGCATCTTCACCCGCGTAAAACCAATCCCAGGTAATCATGGCACCTGACTTATTGATATCAAAAACACCTTTAATCTGAGCATTTTCTAAAAAGGGCTGAAGATCATTTTTAGCCGAAATATGATGGTCCAGTATTGTAATACTGGATGCACTAGTTAGCATCTTCTGTAACGTTGCCTTTTTATATGAAAAATCAACTAAAAACACATCCATGTCCTTAACATCAGGAGGCGGTTTTTGATGTATACCCTCAAAAAAAACAACGTTTTCACCTAACGCTTTACGAACCACCCAGGCTGCAGCAAACCCATCTGGGCAATTACCATGATAAATACACAGTACAGTATTAGTCTTAGACATTAAGCCACCTTGATAAATAATTATGTTACCTGTATCAATACTAATATTGATTTTCTAATTATCAAGATACATTAGAACACCATGATCAATATTTCAGTTTTGCAAA
>Ga0316206_1001138_pt1 | contig 26076 bp, 22 predicted proteins | sample 6monthpyrite_MG_FD_204942 | JGI IMG/M metagenome (GOLD analysis project Ga0316206, IMG submission 204942) | Microbial mat bacterial communities from mineral coupon in-situ incubated in ocean water Damariscotta River, Maine, United States -... | ecosystem: Environmental > Aquatic > Marine >... | reverse complement strand
CGATTATTCAATGACCAGTCAATAATTTTTACAATCATTTCATCTTCTCCTAACGTGCTGAATCATTTACTGATTTTGTAATTGATTTAATGACATAACCGTCATCACCTTTCTCTAATTCAAAATCGACCTTGTCACCTTTGTTTAATCCAGCAAGAGAAACGCTTTCTTTCAGATTAAAGTTCATGGTCATTTCAGGCCAATCCAATGCGGCTATAGGTCCATGACTTAACCTGACTTTATTTTCATTTAACAGAATTTTCTCTACGACACCTGTTCCTGTTATTTTTGTATCCTGTTGCATTTCCATCTCAGGCATTGTTTCTTCTTTATCGGAAGTCATACGCGCAATACTTGCTTTTAAGCTTGCTTCAGAATCAATTAAAAACTGACCCGAGGTGACGACTTTATCGCCGACAAAAAGGCCTTCAATAATCTCAACAAATTCACCCGACTCAATACCCGCCTTCACGTTACGCGCCTGAAAACCGCCATCACCAACAGAAATAATGACACGCCGTTCATTACCCGAACGAATTAACGCTTCGCGTGGAATGGTTAATACTTCACGTTTAGCACCGCCATAAATAGCCACTTTTGCAAACATGTTTGGTTTTAAAGATTCATCTTTATTATCAAAACGTAAACGTACTTTTAAAGTTCGTGTTTTAGGATCAAGACTTGGATAAATATACTCAACCTTTCCTTCCCATTCGCGCCCTGGTAAATAAGCTAAGGTGACCTCTGCAGACTGTCCGACCCTGACCCAATCTGCCTGGACTTCAAAAACCTCTGCCAGTAACCAAACCGAAGAAAGATCCACAAGGCTCATGACTAATTTTTGTGGCGTTACAAACATGCCTTCACGAATACTTAGCTTTGCAATGATTCCATTTTGCTTAGCATAAATTTTCACATACTGTTTAGCTTTACGTGTTTTATTAAGCTGATTAATTTGTATAGGCGAAATACCTAAAGCAATTAGGCGTTCACGAGAAGCTGCCGCTAAACCACGATTACTACTACGCAATGCTTGTAAATATTCTTCCTGCGCATTTACTAATTCAGGTGCATACACTTCAAATAATGCCTGACCTTTTGTTACACGCTCACCTTCTGATTTAACATATAGTTTTTCTATCCAGCCTTTTGTACGCAGATGTAAATGCGAAATTTTATTTTCATCAAAATCAACATAACCTACCGTATCAATACGACGCCATAATTTATCTTTCGTAACAGTTGCAGTACGTACACCCATATTATTTTCAACAGCAGGTGATATTTTTACAGTACTACCATCTCCACCTTCATCATAAACAGGTACGAGATCCATCCCCATCGGTGATTTGCCTGGTTCATCACGCCGGTACGTTGCATCCATTGGTGCAACCCAGTAAAGAATTTTCTTTTCTTTTTCTTCGCTTTCAGCCTCTGCATAAACCGGCACGAGGTCCATTCCCATCGGAGACTTACCCGGCTCATCCCGACGGTAGGTTGCATCCATTGGTGCAACCCAATAAAGCACTTTCTTTTCTTCCTTGGCATTGTTTTCTTCACTACATGCAGTAATAAACAGTGAAAATCCAGCGACTAATAACAGATTAAATTTATTCATTATATTTCTCCAAAAATTGATGAAGGTTGATTAACTATTTTCACCAACAAGATAAATTAATAGGGCACGCGTTTTAGCCGCGTCAACTTTTAAACGTAATTCTTTTAATTGTGTTTCCAGCTCTGTAATTTGTGCCCGCATTAAGGCAGTAAAATCACTGCGTCCACTTTGATATGCAAACAATGCTGCCTCGGTATTCTCTCGTGATTTTGGTACCAGAAGCGTTTGATATTGTTTTATTCGCTGGGAAAGACGAAGCTCTTTTGCCTGCGCAGCCTGCCACATTTTGATTAATTCGCGTTTACGTTCATCACGTGAATTTAAAGCACCATTTAGGCGAAATTTATTTGCCGCGACTTTCTTGTCCTGCCTGTCCGCGGTGAACAAAGGTAAATCAAATACCACCATTGCGGAGACAAAATCTGCACGTTCAGTACCATTAATCGCATCCTGACGTTTGCCATAAGTTACATCCAGCATCCATGAAGGCTTATAGCTTTGTTTAGCTAATTCGATATTTTTTTCATTCGCGACCACCATCGCCTGCTGCATGTTCATTACAGGGTGCTTTTCAAGCCATCTCGTATTTTGTTCTTTAACATTAAGTAAAGGTAAGACCGTATCAAGCTCAACATCAGAAAGATCACTGCCAATATATTTTTCAAGTTTTGCCCGCGTTATTTCCAGCATGGTGGTAATTTTAGTTTCACGATCGTCCAACATACCTAACTCAAGTTCGGAACGAATAACGTCCTGTTGTTTTTGTCTGCCCGCTGCATATTGCTGTTTCGTTACCAGTACAAGCTTTCTAAATAAATCGCGATTTTCTCTAACCACACGTTCTGCATTTAACCAGTAAAATAATTCAAGCCAGGTTTCTCTTACATCCTGAGTGACCTTGCGACGTTGATTTTCTGTTCTGGCATCTTCTAATGTTGCCATGCTGGCGATACGTTGAGATTTTATTTCCAGGCTGTTTCCACGCGGAAACATTTGCTGGATGCCTAGCTGCACCTGCGTCATTGGCTCCTGATTCAAAGCATAACTATCTGTCGGTACATTCATCACACCTAACTTCATTTTTGGATCAGGCAAAGTATCTTCTGCAACTGCTTGTTCCTTAAATGCACTACTGCGTGACTGATAAACATTAATTAACGCATCGCGTTGTAACGCCGTTTGAACGGCCTGTTCAATGGTCAGCATTTTTTCTGCTTGCACAGAAAAACTACTCAACAATATAACAATGGTTATTGTTTTAAATAATCTGGCGAAAATAGCCATGGGGTAATCCTCAATATTTAATTTACAACTTTAAATGCTGTGTATTTAACATACATAGCAAAACACTCTGCATAAAGATACAGCGAAAAATTAAAGAGTAAGTTGAGGAGGTCTTAGGAGGTTTTTCTGGTCAATGCCACTCAAAGATAAATGGCTTGTGAAATTTTTATCTGATTTTAACGATGTTGTTTTAACAAATGTATTAAAGGGTAAAAACATCGCTGATACGGCTTGTGGGCAGTTATCACAACTTTGACATTCATGAGAACTGTCATCGCAACATGATTTACCCATCGCGTTTTTTTCAGAGTCATTGCTTGTATGGTGAAGCATTTTCTCAGGCAGGCATTCATTTTTTGCCACCGCCGGCTGGCTCATGATCATTTGCATACTCAATGTTTCTGCACTTGCACTGATCAACTCTACCGGCAATACAGTAATTGCCAAAATAGTTAAATATGTCAGTGCTTTTTTAATCATGTTTATCAGCGTAATCTAATTTAAAAAACCATGCAACCATTTGGGATACTTTTGTCACTGCCATGCAGCTTGCAATATGAACATTATTAATAATAAAAGTTCACTACATTCAAAATAATTCCTTTAACTACTTGTATAACTTATAAAAATTATTTTTTCATTTCGATGGCTTAAATACCCACCTCATAAAATACAAACATATTGTGGTTTTTACCACTGATCGTAAATTCGCCGTTATATAAAGTCGATATATACGGAGCACCATCTAAGACCGCTGTACTTTTCTAATGATTCTTCATGTCATTTAGGAGATGCAATAACGGGTATTGGCATGTTCTGTATCGCCACATGGAAGAGCCTGTCCCTCCCCATCCTCATCCTAAAAATTTCTATTAAAATAAAACTCATGGAGGAAAGAATGAACAAATCCATATTAAAAACAGTGATTTCTGGCTTTTTGATGTTTTTACTTATCTCAAGCCAGGCTTTTGCAGATCGTCGTGATGAAGAGAATAAACACAAAAAGGCATTAACCATAAAACAGGTTTCTGTTGATTTCGACAGTGGAGAAATCTACATTAATGGCAAAAACTTAACCCGTAAAGACCGTACTCCAACAGTTAAACTGGCGGGGACAGAACTTGTTGTATCAAGCTCAACAAAGGAGCTGGTTATTGCTTTACTTGACCCCGGTACTCAAGCCGGTGATTATTTACTCACCGTATCAACCGGCCATGGTGAAAAGAAAACAGATAGTTATGACTTGACTATTGGTGCGGTAGGGCCTCAAGGACCTGAAGGTGCGGTAGGACCTCAAGGTGAAACGGGGCCACAAGGTCCCATCGGTTTAACCGGGGCGACTGGTAAAACAGGGGCTGTTGGCCCAATGGGTCCACGTGGTATACAAGGAAAACCCGGCGCAAAAGGAGATACTGGTGCAACCGGTGCGCAGGGTCCTAAAGGTGATATCGGCCCACAAGGCCCAATTGGTTTAACAGGTGCAACTGGTGCTCCAGGAGTAAGTGGTTATCAAATTATTAACCGCACCATTTCTTCCCCGGTAAATCGAATCCAACGTATTAACTGCCCTACAGGCAAACGCGTACTAGGTGGTGGAGCACGTATAGTGGGATCGAGCGGTGCCACGGCACTAAAGTCTAGCTATCCAATAAGTCCATCTTCATGGGGTGTCGAGTTAGCTTATATCCGAGCTTCTGGGAGCAGACTCGTCATGTACGCAATCTGTGCAAATGTAAGATAAATATTTTTTCCTGAAAAAACCGAGCATATGCTCGGTTTTTTTCTTGAAATCGACAAACCTAATTTATTTCTAATTCAAGCTCAATGGTGTGAATTGAAACCATCAGACTTCTTACCCGCAAATATTATGAGGAAAGGATATATTTTTGTATATTTAGCCAATAAAAAAGCCTTTGCTTAAGCCGATTACAACTCAACCGGAAATTTACTCCCCTAATGACAGGCTCTAAAGGTGTTTACCAGCAAACAACATGCTCTCAATTTAGCTCAATGATTTTTGATAAAACATGGCATTGAACGCATAAACTGGTAAAATTGCCGATTCACTATGTAAAAACAGGATGTAGAAGGCCAAAAATGAGCAAAAAACCAATCGTCGGTGTCGTAATGGGCAGTAATAGTGACTGGAAAGTCATGAGTCAGGCTTGTGAAATGCTCAAGGATTTTGGCGTGCCTTTTGAGTCCAAAGTTGTTTCTGCTCACCGTACGCCGGATTTACTGTTCGAATATGCCGAAACGGCGGCTGAACGCGGTATTCAGGTCATTATCGCCGGTGCCGGTGGTGCTGCGCATCTGCCCGGCATGTTGGCCTCTAAAACAATCGTGCCGATATTAGGTGTGCCGGTGACCTCCCGTGCCCTAAAAGGACTGGACTCTCTGCTTTCTATCGCCCAAATGCCGAAAGGCATTCCGGTTGCGACTTTTGCGATTGGTGAACCGGGGGCTGCAAATGCAGGTTTATTTGCCGTTTCTATGTTGGCCAATAATGACGAAAAATATGCAAAAAAACTCAATACTTTCCGCAAAAAACAGCGCACTAAAGTCCGCGCCATGAAATTACCTAAAGTATGAGCATTTTACCAGGAGCGACACTGGGTATGCTCGGTGGCGGTCAATTAGGTCGCATGTTCACCATTGCTGCCCGCACTATGGGCTACGATGTTGTAGTGCTTGATCCCAATATAAAAAGTCCCGCGGGAGAACTCGCAACAACGCATATTTGTGCTGATTATTCAGATCAAGCTGCGCTTGCTCAAATAGCGAAAAACTGTGACGTGATTACGACTGAGTTTGAAAATGTACCGGCTTCAACTTTAGCATCTCTGGCGAAAACTAAACCCGTTCGTCCTGGCACCAAAGCAATCTCCATTGCTCAGGATCGCATACAGGAAAAAAGATTTTTAAAAGATAACGGTTTTTACACCGCGCCTTTTGCTGTTATTAACTCATTAGATGACTTAAAAAATAATATCAGCACAATTGGTACCCCGGCTATTTTAAAAGTGTCACGCTTAGGCTATGACGGTAAAGGCCAGTTTGCTATTAATACTGAACCTGATATTGAAAAAGCATGGCGAGCATTAGAAGGTGAAGCCTGTGTTTTAGAACAGCGCGTGCCTTTGGATATTGAAGTCTCTGTTGTGTTAGCCCGCGGCACTGAAGGTCAAGTCACCAGCTACCCGGTATCAGAAAATATTCATCAGGGCGGTATTCTTGATATCAGTATTGTACCGGCTCGTATTGATCAAGCTGTAAAAATAAAAGTAATCAATATGGCAAAAGACATTGCCATTGCATTAGACTATGTTGGCATTATGGCGGTTGAGTTTTTTATCTCTGATGGAAAAATTCTCGTTAATGAAATTGCACCACGTCCGCATAACAGCGGTCACTACACTTTAGATGCCTGTATTACTGATCAGTTTGAACAACAGGTTCGTGCCATTTGTGGTTTAACTTTAGGCGACACGACACTATTAACACCTGTTGTAATGATAAATATGCTGGGGGATATCTGGCATAACGGTAATGCACCTCAGTGGCAAAAATTACTGGACCATCCTAACGTAAAACTTCATTTATATGGTAAGCCTGAAGCACGTCCCGGTCGTAAGATGGGTCATTTTAATGTCTTATCAGAAAATATTGATGATGCACTAAAATTGGCAAAAAAACTTAAGCAACAACTCAGTAAAGTGTAATCACTTTAGCTTATTACAATTTAACGCATACACATGTCCCAGAGAAATTCAGAAACTATTATAGATCTAATACGCCACGGCGAGCCCAAAGGAGGCCGTTCTTTTCGCGGACATTCCATTGATGATCCCCTAAGTGAAAAAGGTTGGCAACAAATGTGGGATGCCGTTGGTGATGCAGCTCCCTGGGATTATATTATTACTTCACCGTTAGAACGTTGCCAGGCTTTTGCTGAAGCATTAATGGATACTTATAACATACCTTGTTCCAGCGAAGATGATTTTAAAGAAGTAGGCTTTGGTGACTGGGAAGGTCGCACACCTGATGAAATTAAACGCGACAACTTAAAAGAGTATCAGGACTTTTATCTCGATCCGGTCAATAAGCGACCTCAGGGCGCTGAAAATTTAGATGCCTTTATCCAGCGGGTAACCAGAGCCTACAATAAAAGTATTGAAGAGCATCCGGACCAACATATATTAATTGTCGCTCATGCCGGTGTTAATCGTGCCATAATTGCCAACGCTTTACATAGCGCCCCCATTGGGCTTTACCGCATTAAAGTAAATAACGCAGGTATTTCCAGAATAAAACACGATCATTTAGGTGACCACTTGCTTTATCATAACGTACAACTCAAAGACATTAATGCTGAATAAATAACAGGCAAACGCAATTACACTACTATGCTAACAGATAATGAAGTTAAAAAATTACGCGAAGATATCGTCTTTAGTGAGACACTCAGGGATATTCCTTTTGTATTTCACACCACATGGGGAATATTTTCACCGCGCAATATTGATGACGGCACTTTAATGCTATTAAAGTACCTTGAAATTAATGAAACAGATGATTGTTTAGATTTAGGTTGTGGCTATGGTCCTATTGGCTTAACCATGGCAAAACTTGCCCCTAAAGGGGAAACAACATTAGTCGACAAAGATTTTAAAGCGGTTGAGTACAGTAATATAAATGCCGAATTAAACCAGATTAAAAATGCTCATGCGCTGTTAAGCAATGGCTTTGATCAAATTCAAAAGAAAAAATTTAATATTGTTGTTTCAAACATACCTGCAAAAGTAGGAAATGAAATGTTGAGTTTGTTTTTATACGATGCTTACAAACAAATGCAACATGGCGGTAAAATTTATGTTGTTACCATTACAGGCTTAAGAAAATATATTAAACGTAACTTTGAGGAAGTTTTTGGTAATTATAAAAAGCTAAAACAAGGTTCAAACTATACCGTTGCCATGGCAACAAAAGAATAAACTATCAGAGGTTAATGTGAACGATTTTAATGATTCTATACGTAAAACATCACTGTCCATTATGGGACAAATGATTTTCTGGAGCCGCTGGCTACAAGCACCACTTTATCTTGGTTTAATTGTTGCTCAAGGTGTTTATGTTTACCTGTTTATGGTTGAGTTAACTCATCTTGTAACTGAAGCTGAAAAACTCGGTGAAACAGGAATCATGTTAATGGTGTTGGGGCTCATCGATGTTGTCATGATTGCAAACCTGCTCATTATGGTAATAATTGGTGGTTATGAGACTTTTGTTTCACGATTAAACCTGAAAGAACACCCTGATCAACCTGAATGGTTGTCGCATGTCAATGCTGCCACGATGAAAATTAAACTTGCAATGGCACTTATTGGTATATCTTCTGTTCACTTATTAAAAACATTTATAAATGCAGAAAATATGACAGAAGTAACAATGAAATGGCAGGTTATAATACATGTCGTTTTTATTCTTTCTGCTGTTGCCATGGCTTATACGGATCGTATTATGACAAAAACGCTATTAGATGCACATGGAAAAGGAGAGCATTAACTCTTTTTCAAATAATAAAAAGCCCGCACTATTCTATTACTTTAATGCGGGCTTTTTATTGCTAAACATTAATGACAAATATGGTAATCATTTTTTGTCTCTAATAATGCTAAGGCTAACTTAGCCTGAACAAAGCCATTTTCCGCTGATTTTTTCCACCACCGTGATGCTTCACAAGTCCGGCTCGACATACCAATTCCATTTGCATACAAGGCACCTAAATTAAATTGCGCAATGGCATCGCCGCTTATCGCGGCCATTCTCCACCATTTCAGGGCTTTTTTTAAATCTGGCCCGACTGGGCCATGGCCTGAGGCATAAATAATACCTAAATTATATTGCGCATCAGTGTTGCCTCTTTTAGCGGCTTTTTTCCACCAGTAAATAGCTTTTACAACATCCACTTTAGTACCCTGACCATTGGCATACGATACGGCCAAATTGTGTTGAGCAGCACGAACATTAGCAAGGGCCGCTTTTTGATACAATGTAAATGCCTTTTCTTTACTGATATCAACGCCTAAACCAATATCAAATTGTGAACCAAGAAAATATTGTGATTTACTGTGCCCCTGTTCAGAGAGAATAGCGAACAAACGAGCAGCATATGCATATTCTTTTACGTTATAAGCCATCTTCGCTTTAGCAAAATAAGTAAGTTGTTGTTGCTGAATAAAACCGGCTTCTTTTGAAAAGTTATATTTTTGTACAACACTTCCCGCTGACACCGGCTGCACAACAAATAAACACGTTAAAAATAATAGCATTGCCGCGGTAAAAACATGATCGCGGTACAAGATCACACTATTTAATACTTTTATTTTGTTATCTGTTTTTTTTAAAGCCATCGAAATTTCCTCACCAGGTGAAACCCCTTTCAAACGCGCTTACATAAAATATCGTCCAACATTAGCGATGCCTTTAAATAAATATTTGCCTTTTAAAATCATAGGGTTAAAATGAATTATTCATTATAAAAATAGCTAAAAATATGACTCACTCTGATTCCGCAACACTTGGTAACACTTCTCTGCCCCTTTGTGTCGATCTGGATGGAACACTGATACAAACAGACTCTCTTTGGGAATCATGTTTACGCTTAATTAGCCAGAAGCCGTGGATGGTATTTTTATTACCCTTATGGTTATTTTTAGGCAAAGCAGGCTTCAAGCAAAAAATCAGTTTATCCATAAATCTATCGCCTGACTCACTACCCTATAATGCCAACTTATTGAAGTACCTCACCCAGCAACGCTTACATAACCGTCATATCGTTTTAGTAACTGCCGCCAATAAAAACATTGCTGAAGCGATTGCGCAACACCTTAATATTTTTGATGAAATCATTGCCTCAGATGAAAAAAATAATTTATCGGGTAAAAATAAAGCAAAGGTCTTAATTGAAAAGTTCGGTGAAAACGCTTTCGTGTATGCTGGCAATGCACAGGTTGACCTGGAAGTGTGGCAGCATGCAGCAGCAGCAATTGTGGTTAACGCATCAGAAAAATTAATCAACAATACAAAAAAAGTCACGACAGTTGAAGAAACATTTAACCAAAAAGAAAGACTGTCTTTAAAAATAATTTTAAAAGCAATACGCATTCATCAATGGGCAAAAAATCTGCTGATTTTTACCGCATTAGTGCTTTCGCATAACTGGTTCAATATTGAGTTACTGCAATTGAATCTATATGCCTTTTTCTCCTTTAGTTTTGCAGCCTCGTCTATTTATCTTATTAACGACCTTATTGATTTAGAGGCTGATAGAAAACACCGCAGTAAACGCAACAGACCGCTTGCTGCTGGCATACTCTCTATTCCCTTTGCGATTGCTTTAATACCCATATTGCTCGCCCTGGCATTTTTCTTTGCCTACCAGGTGACTGCTGATTTCATCTCTATTTTAGCTATTTATCTTGTATTAACCACAGCATACTCATTGTTTTTAAAACCTATTGCATTACTTGACGTAATAACCCTGACCAGCTTATATACTATTCGTATTATTGCCGGAGCTATTGCGATAAATGTTGCCATATCTTCCTGGTTACTTGCCTTTTCAATGTTTATATTTTTATCTCTTGCCTTAATAAAACGTTTTTCTGAATTAAAAAATCTTATACAACAAGGTGAAAAGAAAATAGAATCACGTGGCTATCATGTTGATGACCTTCACGCTATCAGTTTATTTGGCATTACAAGTGGCTATATTTCAATATTCGTATTAGTCTTTTACATTAATGATTTACAGACAGGTTTACTATATGCAACGCCAGACTGGCTATGGTTTATGGCCATTGCTGTTTTGTATTGGATAAGTCGTATGTGGTTATTAGCATTTCGTGGGCAAATGAATGAAGATCCTGTTCTTTTTGCTATACGTGATCGGAATAGTTATATCATTAGTCTGCTCGTCGCAACCAGTTTATATTTGGCACTATAATGAAAAGTTATCAGTCATGGGGGCATTATCCCAAAATTAATAAAAATAAGCAGGATGTCTATCATGTCTACTCTGATTCATTTTCATTTCCAGATTTAAATGAAAATGATAGCGCTTCATTTTTAGCTTATGCGCAGGGCCGAAGCTATGGTGACGTATGTCTAAATGAAAATGGAATTTTACTTGATACCCAGCACCTCGACCAATTCATAGACTATGACAAAGAAAAAGGTATTCTACGCTGTGAAGCAGGAGTAACTTTCGAAACAATTCTTCAACTTATTATCCCGCATAACTGGTTTTTACCAGTTACACCAGGAACGAAATATATAAGTGTTGGTGGCGCAGTTGCAAATGATGTGCATGGAAAAAATCACCATAAAGTCGGCACATTTGGCCGGCATGTTCTAAAACTCGAACTGTTGCGTTCAAACGGTGATCGCATAATCTGTAGTCCAACAGAAAATACTGAATTATTTAATGCAACCATCGGCGGTTTGGGTTTAACCGGTTTAATAAACTGGGTAGAGTTTTCCCTAAAGAAAATATCTGGCAGCAATATCGAACAAGAAACCTTTCGCTTTAATAACTTAAATGAATTTTATAAACTTTCCGACGATTCCAATAATAATTGGGAATACACCGTCGCCTGGATCGATTGTCTTGCCAGTGGTGATGAATTAGGCCGGGGCCTGTTTATGCGGGGAAATCATTGTCCATCCAGTACAAAGCATAAATTTAAACCTGCAAAACTATCAGTCCCTTTTAATGCACCCGGATTTTTACTAAATAAATATACCGTCCGCATTTTTAATCACCTCTATTTTAAAAAGCCGATAAAACAATACTCAAAAATTGATTACAATCCTTTTTTCTACCCATTAGATGCGATTTCTAACTGGAATAAACTTTATGGCAGAAAAGGCTTTATGCAATATCAATGCGTCATCTCAAATGAACACCGTGAAATGGCAATGACAGAAATGCTTTCTGTTATTTCAGAAAGCGGTCAGGCGTCTTTTCTCACAGTATTAAAAGAATTTGGTGATATAAAATCACCAGGAATGCTTTCCTTTCCTCGCCCCGGCATAACACTGGCGCTGGATTTTCCAAATCGTGGTCAAGTTACATTAGAATTATTAAATCGATTAGATAACATAACACTTAAGTATTCAGGTTCTGTTTATCCTGCAAAAGATGCGCGTATGAGCGCTGCGTCGTTTGCAAGATACTACCCAAACTGGAAAGAATTTGAACAGTATATTGATCCACATTTCTCATCATCATTTAGACGCAGAGTCGCGCCTAAATAAAGTGTCATCAGGACTTACTCTATGTCAAATATATTAATTTTAGGCGCCACCTCTGCCATCGCTAAGCACACCGCCCGCCTATTTGCAGCGGATGCACATTCACTCTATTTAGTTGCCAGAAACGAAGACAAACTTAGCGCAATGAAACAGGATATGCTGGTACGTGGTGCAAAAGAAGTTAATTACGAAAAGCTGGATCTTGCAGATGACAGGCAACACGCACAACTTATTCAGCGTGCAAGCAGTTCAATGGGATCCATTGATACAGTACTTATTGCTTACGGTACACTGGCAAACCAGGAAATGAGTGCATCAAGTTATGAAAACACACTTAAAGAATTACAAATTAATTGCTTAAGCGTTATTTCTCTTCTGACAATATTAGCTAATCTATTTGAAGAACAAGGCTCAGGAAGTATTGCTGTTATATCTTCGCCAGCAGGTGACCGTGGCCGTCAAAGCAATTATATTTATGGGACCGCAAAAGGCGCTTTGAGTATATTTTTGCAGGGATTACGTAACCGTATGGCAAAATCAAATGTACACATACTCACTATCAAACCCGGTTTTGTAGACACCCCCATGACGAAAGACTTTAAAAAAGGATTTTTATGGGTAAGTCCGGAAGTCATTAGTAAAGGAATTTACAAGGCAATCAAAAAGAAAAAAGAAGTTGTTTATCTTCCCTTCTTCTGGTTATTTATCATGCTGATTATAAAATCGACACCAGAAAAAATATTCAAACATTTAAAATTATGAGTAAATCGGGCCAGACCGAATTTTTACAATTTTTATTTGTTGGAGGAATCGCCGCAAGTATAAACTTTATTAGCCGCATTGGTTTTAATGCATTTTTCTCTTACCGGGTATCTATTGTTTTAGCTTATATTGTAGGCATGGTTGTTGCTTTTACACTTTTTAAATACTTTGTTTTTGCAAAGAGCGGGCAACATTATGTTGACGAGGTAAAAGGTTTTATTATTGTAAATATTTTTGGCATTGCTCAGGTTTGGCTGATTAGTGTTGGGCTTGCTGAATATTTTTTTCCTTACATCAAACTTGAATTTTATCCCAATGAAACAGCTCACTTTATTGCTTTAGGTATTCCTGCTATTTCAAGCTACTTTGGGCACAAATATTTTTCTTTTAAAGTATAAAATCTAATTCAAGCTGTATTTATTTTTAAAACCACACTGCCCTGCAGGTAACCACTCAGGTATAGCATAGAATTTTTTGTTTATTGCTGACAGAACCTCTTTTCTATATAACTCATATTTAAAGCCTTTACCTAATACAATTTCAAAACCAACGCCTTCAATTTCAATATGCTTTCTTTCATGGCTTTTAAAAAACCGCTCATCTTTCTCAATATTTTCTAATGAACGCCTGAGTAATAAAATATTTTTTCCATCCAGATTTTTATAGTTGGTCAATTTGTCATCTTCGCGCGCATGCACAGAACCTTCAGAAAAAATAATAAAGGGTTTTTCTGAATAGTATGATATTACCGAAGCCATGCCATAACTCGCCATGCCAAAGGTATAACTATTTTTATATTGATCAAGTTCGGCCAATAATTTTTCCGGATAAAAACCAATCACTAAATTCTGTAGCGTTTTATTTTTTGAGGTAAAAGTATCTATTGGTAAGATCAGTAAGGCAATAATGAATAACACGTGCAATGAACTTAAACCAAGCATAAAGTAATAGCCGTTGCGCCATTGCTTTACGGTTAAAACACCTGAAAAAGCGATAAAGAAAAAGGGGTAAAAGCTGAATAACCAATGCAGCCCAATTGCTTTTCTCAGCAAAACAACTAAAAACATTAACATCGGGATCATAAACAACCAAAAATATATTTGGCTTCGTTTTTCATTAAAAATATATTTAAGCTGCGCTCTGTTTTTAAATATATAAAAAATAATAACGGGTGATAATAAATAACCTAATATAGCAATGTAGCTCAGAAAATTAACCAAGCTATCATTTTCTGATGACGTTCTGTTGTATATATTAAATAAAATATTGCTCCAGCAATTATTATAGTTCCACCATAAATTCAGCAACACAAATGGCAGCACCATTAACACAATAAGTCCCAGGCCAATAAAAGAACGCTTATTTCTTTGAAAGAATAGAATGTAAAAACCGTAAGTAACACCTAAAAGAACAGCAAAATACTTGGATATAAAGGCTAAACCTAAAAATAAACCCGACAAGACAAAGTAACGATAGGCGTTATGGTTTTCTCTTTCCTCAGATATCGCATAATAAAAATACCAGGAAGAAACAAAACTAAACAATACTAAAGGCGTGTCTGTTGTGATTAATACATTAATAACATTAACCGGAGCGACAAGAAAGGTTAGTGCGGCTAAAGCGGCAACATCGGCTTTTTTATGTTCAAGTATTTTGAATATTGCATACGCTAAAATAACCGGAAGTAATACCGATGGTAGTCGCAACCACCAGGCTGCATCAGAGACTGTCAGAAAAGCAGCAATTAACCAGCCAACAAACGGGGTGTGGTCATAATAACCATAATCAAGGTTCTTGCCCCAAACAACAAAATACGCTTCATCACCTGTCATCGGCAACCAGGCAGATAAAATTAAGCGGAATAATGCAACAATAACTAATGCTTTAATAAAAAAAGCCTTACCATTATCCTCATCTAATTTTAAATTGAACACGTTTAACCTCGAATTGCGGTTTCCATATTATTAAATGCTTGCTGCCAATCGTCCCGACTACATTCGTCTTTTGCCATTAGCTCAATCACGTCATAAGCAAGCTGACGATTTTCTGGTGTGAATTCCTTCAACTTACCCAGCATATACATATGACCGGTTTTTTCAACATTCAGGGTTGCCACTAGCGCAAAGAGCAATAATGATTGTCCAGAACGCGGATCTTTTATTATCTCTTGTGTGATTTTTTCTAATATTGAGTCTGACATAAATTACCTGCCTTTTTTAACTAAATAATTGCATCAAGGACAGCGAGAAGTTAGAGAACAAGGCAAAAGTTAACGAGAAAGCGGAATGTACGATAAGTACATGAGCATTTTTTAGTGCCAGTTTTTATATTACTGGCACTTATGATCTTTTTCGAGATGTTTTTTCATCGTGCCCCCCCTTTAATTACCCTTAAGGAGTAAACGCCGTTATCTAGCTTCGCAGCATTCTTGAAAATAAAAAAGGCGGGTATAAAACCCGCCTTCCACTATAAATGAAGAATAAACTTATTTATAGAAGCCGATCATTTTTTCTAATGACTTCGCTTTAATCTTATCTGCATTACCAGCAGAGCCAAACGCTTCAAAACGCGCCTGACAAATTGCTTTCATTGCCGCAGTAGATTCTTTTAAGAATTTACGTGGGTCAAAGTTGCTTGGGTTGTCTGCAAGGTGCTTACGAACAGAACCGGTAGACGCCATACGTAAATCAGTATCAATATTAACTTTACGAACACCTGATTTAATACCTGCTTGAATTTCTTCAACCGGTACACCGTATGTTTGCCCCATGTCACCACCATAGTTATTGATGATTTCTAACCAGTCTTGTGGTACTGAAGATGAACCGTGCATAACTAAATGCGTATTTGGCAATCTTGCATGAATTTCTTCGATGCGGTCAATTCGTAAAATGTCACCAGTAGGCTCTTTAGTGAATTTGTAAGCACCGTGCGAAGTACCGATAGCGATGGCTAATGCATCAACACCTGTTGCTTCAACAAAGTCAGCCGCTTCTTCAACACCCGTTAGCAACTGATCCATATCCAGTTTGCCTTCAGCACCGTGACCGTCTTCTTCACCCATTTCACCCGTCTCTAATGAACCGAGGCAACCTAACTCACCTTCAACTGAAACACCGCCAGCGTGCGCCATTTTTACAACTTCTTTAGTAACATCAACGTTGTATTCAAAAGATGCTGGTGTTTTCATATCAGCCATTAAAGAACCATCCATCATAACGGACGAGAAACCAGACTGGATAGAACGTAAGCATACTGCTGGTTCTGAACCGTGATCCTGGTGCATTACAACAGGAATATGTGGGTACATTTCAATTGCTGCAGCAATTAAGTGACGTAAGAACGGTTCGCCCGCGTAAGAACGTGCACCCGCTGAACCTTGCATGATAACCGGGCTATTTGCTTCATCAGCAGCCTGCATGATAGCGTGAACTTGCTCCATGTTGTTTACGTTAAATGCTGGCATACCGTAATCATTTTCAGCGGCATGATCTAATAGTTGTCTAAGTGATATAAGGGCCATGATGACCTCCTTAAAATTTTAGTTTTTAAAGTTAAGTTTTATAAATAGTTAATTTAGTTTTTCTGGTTCTACTGATTGATCTAAATCTCCACCAACACGAACTATCGACATCGTATTAGTACCACCAGCATCACCCATGGTTTCGCCACGTGTAACGAGAATTAAATCACCATCACGTACTGCACCGCGGCGAAGTAATTCATCCACCGCTTCTTTCATAATGGTTGAGCGATCTTCATCATCGGCAACTTCAAAACTCACCGGATAGACACCTCTAAATAAAGTGACTTTGCGACGTGTTTCAACATATTTTGTTAAAGCATAAATTGGAATACCCGAACTAATTCGCGACATCCAACGTGGTGTTGAGCCCGACTCGGTTAAAGAGGCAATTGCTTTTACCCCTAAATGGTTCGCGGTATACATTGAAGCCATTGCAATCGCTTCATCGATTCGCCCAAAATGGGTATCAATACGATGATCAGATTTTTTAGCGATACGTTCTTTCTCGGCAACCAGACAAATTCTATCCATCGCAGCAATCGCTTCAGCAGGATACTTACCACTTGCGGTTTCTGCTGAAAGCATAACTGCATCGGTGCCATCTAAAACGGCATTGGCAACATCGAAGACTTCAGCACGTGTTGGAATGTGACTTGTAATCATGGATTCCATCATTTGTGTTGCCGTGATGACGATGCGGTTCATCTTGCGTGCTTTTTGAATTAGCATTTTTTGTACTGGTGGTAAGGCGGCATCACCAATCTCAACACCAAGATCACCACGGGCGACCATAATGACATCGGATGCTTCGATAATATCATCTAAATTATCCAAAGCATCGGCACGTTCAATTTTAGCAACGATATCAGCATAACCACCCGCCGCTTCCATTAACTCACGCGCATCATGTAAGTCCTGGCCGGTAACAGGGAAAGAAACAGCTAAATAATCTGCTTCCATTTTTGCTGCGGTTTTAATGTCTTCTTTATCTTTAGCAGTTAATGCGGGTGCAGATAGACCACCACCTTGTTTATTCAAACCCTTGCGATCGGAAAGCTCCCCGCCAATAGCCACTTTACAGCGCACTTCAGTGCCAACAACTTCATCAACCCAAAGACTGATACGCCCGTCATCTAATAACAAGGTATCACCACGTTTTACATCTTGCGGTAATGCTTTATAAGCCATACCAACGCGTTCTTGTGTCCCCGCATTAGGGTCCATTGCAGTATCAAGAATAAATGAGTCACCATCGTTTAAGATAATTTTTGTATCTTTAAATTTCTCAATACGAATTTTTGGCCCCTGAAGATCACATAACACACCAACCTGTCGGCCATGTGCACGGGCGCGATTACGCAATTTTTCAGCACGCTCTATATGTTCTTCAGGATTACCATGCGAGAAATTAATACGGACAACATCAACACCCGCTTCTATTATACGATCCAACATTTTTGCATCGTTCGTTGCAGGGCCTAATGTGGCTATGATTTTAGTACGTCTCATATTTTTTAAATTTATTCTCTCTAATTATTTTGCTTGTTCTTCTAACATAGCAACGGCAGGTAATACTTTACCTTCTAAGTACTCAAGGAATGCGCCGCCCGCTGTTGAGATATATGACACTTTATCGAAGATATCATACTTCTGAATTGCAGCAATTGTGTCACCGCCCCCCGCTAAACTAAAACCTGCAGAGTCAGCGATTGCCATTGCAACAGTCTTAGTACCTTCACCAAACTGGTCAAATTCAAATACACCTACAGGACCATTCCAAACAATCGTTCCTGCTTTAGAAATAATGTCGGCTAAAACTTTTGCAGACTCAGGACCAATGTCAAAAATCATATCATCGTCAGAACATTCATCAGCTGCTTTTAATGTTGCTTCTGCTGTTTCTGCAAACTCTTTTGCACAAACAATGTCTGTCGCGATTGGAATACTTGCACCACGTGCTTCCATTTTCTCAATTAATGCTTTTGCTGTATCAACTAAATCTTCTTCATATAAAGATTTACCGACGTTATACCCTTTCGCAGCTAAGAATGTGTTCGCTATACCGCCGCCCACAACTAACTGATCAACTTTTTCAGATAATGCTTCGAGTACAGTTAACTTGGTAGAAACTTTAGAACCACCAACGATAGCCACCATTGGGCGAGCAGGCTCAGCTAATGCTTTAGCAAGGCTGTCTAATTCATCTGACAATAAAAGACCCGCACATGCTGTTGGCGCCTGAACACCTACACCATGAGTCGACGCTTGTGCACGGTGGGCAGTACCAAAGGCATCCATAACAAATACGTCACAAAGTGCAGCATATTTTTTAGATAAAGCCTCGTCATCTTTTTTCTCGCCTGCATTGAAACGAACGTTTTCTAATAAAACACATTCACCTGCTGCAACGTCAAAACCACCATCGAGATAGTTTTTGATCAGCTTAACCTCTTTACCTAACTTTTCCGACATCACTGTTGCAATCGGTGCCAATGAATTTTCTTCATCCGCTTTACCTTCTTCAGGACGACCGCGGTGAGACATCACCATGACTGAAGCACCCGCTTTCATAGCGTGCTCAATCGTTGGCATAGATGCTGTAATACGTGCATCTGACGTTACTTTTCCATCTTTAACAGGGACATTTAAATCAGCACGAATTAAAACGCGCTTACCCGCAAGATCAAGATCAGTTAATTTAATAAAAGACATGTAAAACTCCTAAAATTTAAAAACCATTGGCTAAACATTTATTTAGCCAATAATTCTTGTATTGTAATAAACGCGGAGAACGCAAAGACGCGGAGTGCGCAAAGGAAAAAATTAAAGCCTTTGCGTTCTCTGCGTCTCTGCGACCTTTGCGTTAAAAATCCAAATCTGGATTAATTAGCTGCTACGTGTTCTACGAAGCGCATCATGTTGCACGTATAACCATATTCATTATCGTACCAGGATACTAACTTAACGAATGTGGCGTCTAATGCGATACCTGCTTCTGAATCAAAGATTGAAGAGAAACCAACACCACGGAAGTCAGTAGAAACAACTTTTTCATCTGTGTAACCAAGAGTACGACTCATATCACCGGATTCAGAAGCTGCTTTCATTGCCGCACAAATATCTTCGTATGAAGCTTCGCTGTTTAACTCAACCGTTAAATCAACGACAGAAACATCTGAAGTTGGTACGCGGAAAGCCATACCTGTTAACTTGCCATTCAATTCCGGAAGTACAACACCTACTGCTTTAGCAGCACCTGTTGAAGATGGGATGATGTTTTCTAAAATACCACGACCACCGCGCCAGTCTTTCATTGAAGGACCATCCACTGTTTTTTGCGTTGCAGTTGCAGCGTGAACAGTCGTCATAAGGCCACGTTTGATACCCCACTTGTCATTGATAACTTTAGCCATTGGCGCTAAACAGTTCGTCGTACAAGATGCTGCTGAAACGATTTTTTGACCTGCGTATTCATTGTGGTTAACACCGTATACGAACATTGGCGTACCATCTTTAGAAGGTGCAGATTGAACAACTTTACCTGCGCCTGCATCGATGTGCTTCTGACAACTTTCTTCTGTTAAGAAGAAACCAGTACAATCAATAACGATGTCAGCTTTTACATCGCCCCATTTAAGGTCTGAAGGATCACGTTCTGCTGTTAAACGGATTTCTTTACCATCAACAATCATCGCGCCTTCTTTATATGAAACGTCACCACCAAAACGGCCGTGAACTGAATCATACTTCAACATATATGCTAAGTAATCAGCATCTAATAAATCGTTGATACCAACGATTTCGATGTCTTTAAATTCATTGTATACAGCACGGAAAACCATGCGACCAATACGGCCAAAACCGTTAATACCGACTTTAATTGTCATTGTTAATCCCCTTACTAAAGTTAAAAATTTTAAAAATTAAACTTAACGCAGAGTTCGCAGAGGCGCAGAGGACGCAAAGTAAATTATATAAACTCTGCGAACTCTGCGCCTCTGCGCTCTTTGCGTTGAAATATTTACATTACTGATTCAACTGCTTTTACTACGTTTTCAACAGTGAAGCCAAACTCTTTAAAGAGTTCACCCGCTGGAGCTGATTCACCAAATGTTGTCATACCGACAACGACATCTGCGTATTTATACCAGGCATCTGGAATCGCAGCTTCAACGGCAATAGTCGCAATACCCTGACCTAGTACGGCAGTTTGGTAATCATCATCTTGTCTTTCAAACGCATCAACCGATGGCATAGAAACAACGCGAATATTTTTACCACTCATCGCTTCTGCTGCACCTGTTGCTAAAGCAACTTCAGAACCTGTCGCAATAATCACTGCATCAGGTTCGCCGTCACAATCTTTTAAGATATAACCACCCTTCGCGATGTCTGCAATTTGGGCATCAGTACGCTCATTATGCGGTAAACCTTGACGAGAGAAGATCAAAGTAGAAGGCCCCTCTTTACGTTCCAGTGCTTGCTGCCAGCATACCGCAGATTCAACAGCATCACATGGGCGCCATACGGCCATATTTGGAATCATACGTAGCGTTGGAATTTGTTCTACAGGTTGATGCGTAGGACCATCTTCACCTAAACCAATGGAGTCATGTGTGAAGACGAAAATGCTGCGAATTTTCATTAATGCAGCCATACGTAGCGCATTACGTGCATATTCCGAGAACATTAAGAACGTAGAGCCGAATGGAATTAAGCCACCATGTAGTGCGATACCGTTCATGATCGCAGACATACCAAACTCACGCACACCGTAGCGAACATAGTTTGATACTTCACTATTATCCATTGGCTTAAAACCAGACCATTCCGTCAGGTTTGAACAACCTAAATCAGCTGAACCACCGAATAACTCAGGCAACATAGGCGAGTAAGCTTCGATAGAGGCTAATGATGCCTGACGGGTCGCCGGGCTCTTCGCTTCAGCAACAATACTTGCAATGAAATCTGCAGATTTTTCTGCCCAATCAGCAGGTAAATCACCCACGACGCGACGCTCATATTCTGCCGCCAGTACCGGGTATTCTTCTTTATAAGCAGCAAACTTTCTATTCCATACTGCCTCTGTCGCCGCACCTTTTTCTTTCGCATCCCAACCGGCGTAAATATCTGCAGGTACTTCAAATGGACCGTGATCCCAGCCTAAAGCCGCTTTAGTTAAGTTAATTTCTTCTTCACCTAATGGTGCACCATGACATGCGTGTGAACCCGCTTTGTTTGGCGAACCAAAACCGATAGTGGTTTTACAGCAAATCATCGTTGGCTTATCAGTCATGGCTTTGGCCATTTCGATTGCTTTAGCCAAGGCATCAGAATCATGACCATCAACGTCTGCAATAACATGCCAGCCATACGATTCAAAACGCTTAGGCGTATCATCAGAGAACCAGCCATCAACATGACCATCAATAGAAATACCATTGTCATCCCAGAATGCAATTAGCTTACCTAAACCTAAAGTACCGGCAAGTGAACATGCTTCGTGAGAAATGCCTTCCATTAAACAACCGTCGCCCATAAAGACATACGTGTTGTGGTCAACAATGGTGTGGCCTTTTTGGTTAAACTGCTGCGCCATTGCTTTTTCAGCAATCGCCATACCAACGCCATTCGTAATACCCTGACCGAGTGGGCCCGTTGTTGTTTCAATACCTGGCGCATAACCGTACTCAGGATGACCTGGCGTTCTGGAATGCAACTGACGGAAGTTTTTCAGGTCATCAATTGAAAGGTCATAACCTGTTAAATGGAGCAATGAATAGATAAGCATAGAGCCGTGACCATTCGAAAGAATGAAGCGATCACGGTTAGACCAATCTGGGTTAGCTGGGTTGTGGTTCATGTTGTCGTTCCACAATACTTCCGCGATATCCGCCATGCCCATTGGGGCGCCCGGATGGCCAGAATTGGCTTTTTGTACTGCATCCATACTTAAAGCACGGACTGCATTTGCTAATTGTTTACGTGATGACATAAGAATGTCTCCCTGGTAAGTTTCAAAATTAAAAGTCTTTTCATGCTTTTATGTGTTTGATTTAACACAATAAATAGCAAAACCACTGCTAAAAATACCCAGCAATAGTAAAAAATTAGGTCCCAAATTATGAGATTGAAGCCGATGTCCTACGACAGCGTTACCCCTGTCCATTTTCCAAAATACAGCTGCCTAAGCGCCCGTATCCAATATTTCCCCAATAACAGAAAACGGAGCCGGCAATTCTCCCATTTTTTACCCCCTTGGGGCAAGGAAAATCAACGGTATAATAAGGTTTTGGAGGAATGAGATAAGTTGAATTTATGTGGTTTTTAGCGAAGAAATACTGCCATTGGCTCCGTCTTTTTCATGCCTACATCGGATCGAACCATCTCTTTAACACGCTTAAATTGCTCTTGAGCGCTCTCAATTTTACTGTAAGACGCAATGGCTTTTTCAACCTACTTATAATGAAAGCTTCAATATAGTATGGCCGTTGTATGCTTGCTAGCTATCAGCATCCCGTTGCCATAAGTAGTACATCAGGGGCGTCACAAACAAACTCAATATCGTTGCGGCAATGGTGCCAAATGCCATCGAAACACCTAAACCACCAAAAACGGGATCACTTATCATAATGGCAGAACCCGCAACCACTGCGAGCGCTGTAAGTAATATTGGACGAGATCGGGCTGCACCCGCCTCAAGCACTGACTCTCTCACACTAAAACCACGTTCACGATAATCGAGAATGAAGTCAACCAACAACGTTGAGTTACGTACGACAATACCCGCTAAAGCGATCATGCCAATCATTGATGTAGCGGTAAAGGGCTGCCCTGTGATCCAGTGACCCGGAAATATTCCGATCATGGTTAATGCAGTTGGCGCTATGACCAGTATCGGTAACGTAAACTGACCGTAGTAAGCGACCATAAGAAGATAGATCAATACGATAGCAACAATAAATGCCGCACCTAAATCACGAAAAACATCTAAGGTTAAACGCATCTCACCATCCCACAATAAATGATAATTATAGGTATTATCAGGCTGAGTACTGGTAAAGCGCATGCCGCCTGTTTTAATACTTTGTCCATCAGCAAACTCGCTGTTATCTAACCGCTGATCCATATCGAGCAAAGAGTAAACCTGCGAACCTTGTTTAGGTTCAGCTGAAACATACACCACCGGATTCGCATCTTTAGTAAATAATGGTTTGGGGACAATCGACTCTTCTACTGTTGCAATACTGGAAAGTTGTACCACACCTTGATTACTGGAAAGATAAATACGATCCAGATCTGATGCGTGTACCCGAAATTTCTGTGGTAAACGCACGTTAATATTTACTGGATGTCGTTCGCTCTCAATATGAATAGCACCAATATCATAACCGCTTAAAAAATCACGTAACGCACTTTTCACCGTTGCTGTAGCAACGCCTAAGCGGCTGGCTTTATCCTTATCCAGGACGATGCGTAGCTCACGTTGGTCTTCACCAAGAGAATCATCAATATCTACAACATCATAAGTGTTTTCAAATACCTCACGAACATGCTTCGCTGCCAATTGTTGCTGTTCATAATTTGGCCCATAAATTTCAGCCAATAATGTTGCACGCACAGGAGGACCGGGAGGATCTTCCACTAATTTCACATTTGCTTCAGGATGCGATTCAAGCGTCGCTTGTAATTTTTTCCTTAGGTCTACTACCAGCTCTTCCGACTTCAGCGAACGTGAATGTTTATCAACCAGGTTCACCCGAATATTAGCCAGGTGAGAACCTTGACGAAAAACAGAGCCACGTAACATACCGTTAAAATCAATAGGCCCGGCTTTACCAATATAAGTTTGGTAATTCTCTATCATTTCATCCTGACGTAAAATAACAGCAATATCACGCGCCACTGCATCAGTTGCTCTTAGTGGCGTACCTTCAGGCATATCAATTGTTATGTTAAAAGTATTTTGATCACCTTTCGGTAACATTTTTAGTTCTACACTACCTGTTGTTAAAGGACCATTAATACCCGCGGGACGAATAAACTGCCAGCCCGGCTGAAGTAAAGAAGCAATAAATAAAACAAGAACAATAACCCAAAAGCCTTGTCGTTGTTTTTTATTATCAAACAGGGGTACGGCAAGCCTCATATATAAATTGTGAATCCAATCATTGGAATCTTCATCTTTTTCATTCATCGTTTTATCAGGCATCGATGAAGGTAGCCAGCGAAGTGCAATCCATGGGGTAAGCATATAAGCAATAATCAATGATGCTCCCATGGCAATAGGAACATTAAACGGGATGGGCCCCATGTAAGGCCCCATCATGCCGGTAACAAAAGCCATTGGAATAAATGCAAAGATGACAGCAATGGTAGCAATAATTGTTGGCTTACCCGTCTCATTCGTGGCACGAATAATAATGTTTGCTTTATCTTTTAAATCTTTAGCGCCATGATGGAGATGGCGATGAATATTCTCTATAACAACAATGGCATCATCCACTAATAATCCTAAGGCTAAGATCAAAGCAAATAATGTGATTCGGTTTATGGTCTGATCGGCAAAAAAACCAACCGCCAAAACAATAAATAAAATCAAAGGAATATTCATGGTAACAATCGACGCTTCACGCCAACCTAAGAAAATCAACATAATGATAATAATCGATACGATAGCAATGCCTAAATGCTCGACCAAAAGGTTAACTGCTGAATTTGCCTTCTTGCCAGAATCACGTGCGATGGTCACAAGGACATTATCAGGAATAAAGTCACCCTTAAGTTCATCAAGTTTATTTTCAATACGTTGGGTTACAAAAACAGCATTAGTACCACGTTTTTTTGATAATGCAATTGAGATCGCATTGTATTCCGGTTCACCTTGAGAAACATGATCAGATGCTTTACCAAATCCCATACGATGTATCGAATTAAGCTCAGTGCTACCATCAACAATATCAGCAACATCTCTGAGATAAACAGGTTGTTCTTTCATTTGACCAACAAGCAGACGTCCGACTTCACTGGCCGATTGTAAATAACCATCTAACCAGACGCGACTAACATGATTGTTAGACACGAGCTGTCCAACCGGCCCCCCTACATTAGCGCTGCTCAAAACTTTATGTAAGGAATCAAGAGGTATCTTATAAGCTGCCAGACGCACCGGATCGATTGTAATGCGTACCGAGCGATCGAGGCCGCCAACAATATCAACCACAGAAATTCCTTCGAGTGGTGCAAGTTGCTCTCTTACTCTCTCTGCCAGACGTTTTAACATAAGGCCATCGAGTTCTTCAGAAGCCAAATTAATAACCGAAACAGGCACATCATCAACATCAGCAGGCTTTATCATAGGTTGCGATGCACCGGGAGGAATACGATCAATATTTTGCATAACACGGTCATAGAGTTTCACCATACTCTGACCTTTGTCTTCGCCTACTTTAAACATCACGGTTACTATACCCATCGCATTCAATGATGTTCCGTAAGTATGATCAACGCCGGTCATTTCACGTAAAAGCATTTCTAATGGTCGAATCACAAGGTTCTGAATTTCTTC
>Ga0316206_1001137_pt1 | contig 26078 bp, 19 predicted proteins | sample 6monthpyrite_MG_FD_204942 | JGI IMG/M metagenome (GOLD analysis project Ga0316206, IMG submission 204942) | Microbial mat bacterial communities from mineral coupon in-situ incubated in ocean water Damariscotta River, Maine, United States -... | ecosystem: Environmental > Aquatic > Marine >... | reverse complement strand
TCCATCTTCGATGGATCGAGGTAAATATGGAGGCGGAACCCGGAGTCGAACCGAGGTCCACGGATTTGCAATCCGCTGCATAGCCACTCTGCCATTCCGCCATAATTTTCCAGTTTAGTATACACCTTCATATTAAAAAAGCCCCGGCCAGTTGATGACCGAGGCTATTTTATATAATTTGGAGCGGGAAACGAGATTCGAACTCGCGACCCCAACCTTGGCAAGGTTGTGCTCTACCAGCTGAGCTATTCCCGCATCATCCTCGAAGGAACACGTATTGTAATGTTTGCAGCGCAAGTGTCAAGAAAATATGACTATTTTCCAGTATTATCTTTCATCACAGGCCACGCACCCTTCAAATAAATCAACATTGACCAGAGTGTTAGCACAGCTGCCACGTAAAGTAGCACTAAACCTATTTCAGCCACCGGAATAACGTCCCATAAGGGTTCTCTGTGAATCATAAACGGTAATGCAACCAGTTGTGCAGTCGTTTTTACTTTGCCAATATAAGAGACGGAGACTTTGCCACTCTCGCCCATTTCAGCCATCCATTCACGTAATGCCGAAATCGTTATTTCACGTCCTACGATAATAATGGCCGGAATAGCCACTAAGATGCCCGGTAAACTCGTCGGATTACGATCGACCAGCAAAATAAGCACCACTGCCACCATTAGTTTATCTGCAACCGGGTCCAGAAATGCGCCAAAACGTGAATCCAGCTGGTATCGACGTGCAATATAACCATCCAGCCAGTCGGTAATGGCGGCGGCTACAAACAACCAGGTACAGGTTTCATTGGACCATGATACAGGCATGTAATAGATCAATATAAATACCGGGATAACCGCAATGCGAGACAAAGTTAACAGTATGGGCAGATTAAATTTCATATATTCTTCTTATAAATCAATAATTTCAGTCTTCATGAAAGCTGTCATATATCCGTTGAGCCAGTTCTCGACTGATCCCTTTTACGCTTGCCAGGTCTTCAACACCGGCCTTTTCAACGGCTTGTAAGCCGCCAAATTGCTTTATCAGCGTCTGTCTTCTTTTTGGCCCCATTCCGGCGATGGTTTCAAGGGTCGATGTATTTCTCGTTTTAGCACGCCTGGCCCGGTGTCCGGTTATCGCAAATCGATGTGCTTCATCTCTGATTTGTTGTAATACATGCAAAGCACCCGAGTTGTCAGGCAGTATAATCGGCTCTGCTCTCCCGGACAAGAAAAGTGTTTCGAGCCCGGGCTTGCGACCTTCTCCCTTGGCGATGCCGAGAAGGTTCACTCCTTCTATCTGTAATTCTGTCAGCACCTGTTCAGCCTGATGCAACTGCCCTTTCCCACCATCGATAACCAGAAGGTCGGGTAGTTTTCCCTCTCCTTTTTTCAGACGTGTATAACGACGCATAAGCGCCTGTTGCATGGCAGCATAATCATCACCAGGGGTTATATTTTCTATATTAAAACGTCTGTAATCTGACTTGAGTGGGCCGTTGGTATCAAATACGACACAAGAAGCCACTGTAGACTCCCCCATGGTATGGCTGATATCAAAACATTCCATTCTGGCAGGCAGTTGCTCCAGAACTAACGCATCCTGTAACTTTTCCAGTCGTTTCATCATACCCTGCTGGCTGCTTAAACGGACGCCGAGCGCATTTTTGGCATTATGAACAGCCATTTCAACCCAGCGTTTACGCTCTGAACGTACACTGCTGCGAATAGTGCATTTATGCCCACAGCTTTGCTCAAGTGCTTGCTGCAGAATATCCAGTTTTTCCGGAAGATGACTGACAAGGATCTCCTCCGGAATGTCTTTATCCAGATAATACTGAGGTAAAAAGCTTTCCAGAATTTCTTCATTGCTGCTGGAACCGGGGATTTTCGGAAAAAAGGCTTTATTACCCAGGTTACGACCGGAACGAATAAAAAATATCTGCACACACGCAGCACCACCTTCTGTATAGCAAGCGACAACATCCAGGTTGCCACGTTCCCCTTCGACGTATTGTCGTTCCTGTACTTTTTTCAGGTTCGCGATCTGGTCACGATAAAGTGCCGCTTGCTCAAATTCCAGCTGGCGGGATGCCTGCTCCATTTGCCTGATCAGTTCATCTGCTATTTCGGTACTTTTACCTTCAAGAAATAAAATAGCATGACGTACGTCTCGCATGTAACGATCATGATCAATTAATCCTACACAGGGTGCGGTACAACGCTTTATCTGATATTGCAGACATGGCCTTGAGCGGTTTTTAAAAAAGCTGTCTTCACATTGTCGAATGGGGAACACTTTCTGCAACAGATTCAGACTGTCACGAACAGCACCTGCATTGGGATAAGGGCCAAAGTACCGGCCGGGTAGCTTACGTGCACCTCGATGGAGACTCAGGCGGGGAAATTCGTCATCAATCGTCAGGTAAACATAAGGGTAGCTTTTGTCATCACGCAATAAAATATTATATTTAGGACGATGCGTTTTTATCAGATTATTTTCCAGAATCAAGGCTTCAGCTTCGGTGTGCGTTACGGTCACTTCGATCGAAAAGACCTGATCCATTAATGCGCGTGTTTTGGAATTTAAACCTGTTTTTCGAAAATAACTGGAAACCCTGTTTTTAAGATTTTTTGCCTTGCCTACATAAAGGATGCTCATATCCTTACCGAGCATGCGATATACACCGGGGAAACGCGTTAACGTTTTAAGAAAAGCAGCTGAATCGAATTGAGTGTCGGTGTCAGACATATATAGGTTTTACCTGATTAGGCATACAAGAATCAACCAATCAGTTTTTTTGCTTTTTTAAAGACATCATGAAACATTTTTTCAGTCAATCGTTTTGTTTGAGTATTGTAACGACTGCAATGATAGGAATCGAGTAACAACAGGTTGTTTATATTATGTAACGCTGCATGACCGAATTTATGTGCTGATAATTTTTCACCTGAAGCACGAAGCACCGCATTATGTGCAATTGTTCCCAATGCAATAATAACAGAACCTTTTTTTAAGGTATCAAGTTCTTCAGCCAAATAAGAATTACACGTATTTATTTCACTGCCAATGGGTTTATTCTGCGGTGGCAAGCATTTTACTGCATTTGTTATACGACAATTCTTCAGCTTTAATCCGTCGTTGGAAGAAACAGATTCCGGACAATTTGAAAAACCAAACTTGTACAATGTTTCATATAGCAGTATGCCTGCATGATCCCCTGTAAATGGTCGGCCGGTGGCATTTGCTCCATGCATTCCAGGTGCGAGCCCGACAATCAGCAAACGTGCGTTTTTATCTCCAAACGGAGCGACGGGCAGATTATGATAATCAGGGTATTTTTTTTTCAATTCACCCAGAAAGCTGGCAAGGCGCGGGCATTGTTGGCACTGAATGTTAAAATTCGATGACTGGCTCATTAAGCTCCAAAACCTCGAATTTTCTGGTCAATAAATTCATTTTTACTATTTCATGTTTATTCGTATTCGCTATCCAGAGTGTATCACTGGTCATAGACAACCCTGATGGTTCATCCAGCAGATTTTTACTATCCAGCGTTTTTATACCTTTACTGCCTTCATCCATTAATTTGATTTTATTATTATACGTATCTGCTATATAAATCTGTCCCTGTTTTAAATTTGAAACAACCGCCTGGGGATGTTGCAGCTGTGCCTGAGACCAGCCTCCATCCTTATCACCTGAGCTGGAGATGCTCTTGCCAATAAGTGTACTGACTTGCCCGCCCGGCAAACGTACAACACGCACCGAAGATGACTGCGAATCTGCTACATATAAGCAATAATCACCAACAGAAAGGCCAGAAGGCTGAGCCATGCTGGCGACCTGTGAAGATCCATCCTGCATGTCACTTTTACCACTTCCGGAAATAGAGACAAGTGAATTTTGCATCAGATCCATTTTCCATATCTGGTGCCAGCCGGCCATCGCAATATATAAATCGCTACCATGAATACAAACATCCCACGGAGAATTCAGACTAAGAGCTAAAGGATCAGACGAAATCTGATTTCCGCCTTTTCCAATCTTGCCATCACCCGCAATGGTGATCACTTCATTTGACTGTAAATCAATGCGGCGAATCGCATGATTACCTGTATCTGCAACATATAGATAATTATTTAATTTTACCAGCCCCTGAGGATTATCAAATGAAGCGCCGGTGGCATCTCCATCCAGCAAGCCTTGGGAACCCGAACCAAATGATCGCATCACGCGCCCGTGCTGATTGACTTCGATAACACGATTATGCCCACTGTCACTGATATATAAATGATTCTCTGTGGCGAATAATTTACCAGGAAAACTCAGCACTGATTCAGGCTCCTGCTTTCTTAATGTACCAATATGCTGGTTACTTAAGATCCCTTTTTTTTCTGCCTTGTCGATATGTTCCTGAATCAGGCTGTCCAGCTGCTTGCGCCTGCCCTCACCGCCTAATTTCCCTATAACATGACCTTCTGCATCGATGAACACGATGGCCGGCCATGATTTAATGCCATATTTAGTCCACACGCGCATAATAGGATCATGCGCAACCGGATGCCTTATGTGAAAACGATTGATCGCTTTAAGGACACAGCTTTTAAGTTTGTCATGTGGAAATCGAGGACTGTGAATACCGATGACAACAAGATTATCCCGGTATTTACTTTCCAGATATTTAAGGTCCGGCATCATGTGCATACAATGTATACAGCCCGACGTCCAGAAATGTAGAAGAACTATTTTTCCTCTTAATTCTGAAAGTTGCAGTGGTCTTTCTGTATTAACCCACTGCAACGTGGCAGGCAGCTCAGGCGCTGTAATCATAGTACTAGCCATTCAGCATTACCCTTAGGCATCGCAAGGTTTTCATCTATGAATTGACACCGTTTTCAATCATTCCATGCAGGATGGCCAGGCGTGTTAGTTCAACATCGTTATCAACCCCCAGTTTTTCAAACAGCCGGTGCCGATAGGTGCTTATTGTCTTGGGACTCAGGCATAAACGATCAGAAATTTCCTGTGCATTCTGACCCTGAGTTACCATTAACATAACCTGCATTTCACGCTGAGATAAAGAATCAAAGGGAGACTTGTTCGCGCCAGGCATCATGGATAAGGCAATTTTCTGCGCGATATTCGCACCGATATACCGATCACCCTTACTAACAGAATGTATTGCATTCACTATTTCGGACTGACCACAATCTTTGGTCAGATAACCACAGGCTCCGGCTTCCAGCAAGCGTGTAGGAAACGGTTCACCTGCGTGTACAGTAACAACAATGACTTTCAGCTCTGGTTCGATTTGCATTAGTTTGCGAGTTGCTTCCAGCCCTCCGATGCCAGGCATATTTACATCCATTAAAATAACGTCTGGCATGTTTTTACGTGCTTTATCGATGGCTGTCTCACCACAATCAGCCTCATCGACGACTTCTATCCCTTCAATATCATCAAGTAGTCGCTTGATACCCGCGCGAACCAGTGCGTGATCATCGACCAGCATAACTTTGATCATCATATCCCCTCAGATTACTTACAAGCGCTTGGTTATTGTTGTTATTTTAATTAAAAAAGAACACCATTCTATCAAGATCCAGGCAATTCACACTAACTATTTGAGATGTTATCTGCTCGCAGGATATGTGCAGTTGATATAACAAACCCTTGAATTTACAACATCTTAATAGAAAACCTGTTTAAAAGACTATATATGCCTGAAATCGTTATCGTTTTCAATTGCTATAAGAAGCCCTATTGGATTATGCCATTTCTCATACCGTATCAGACAGGAGACTCTTCAGTATTACAGCATTTACCCGATACAATCATTATAAAACGCTATTTTCAGTAAGAAAATTATGAGTAAAATAATCACATTTAATAATGAGCGCTATAGCTGCGAAAATGCAGAGACCCTGCTACAGGCCATCAACCGCAATGAAAAACTAATACCCCATTCCTGTAAAAATGGTTTGTGTCAAACCTGCCTGTTACAAACAACTGACGGGGTTGCTCCTGCTTCATCGCAAATAGGATTAAAGAAATCTCTGCAAAAAAAAGGATATTTTCTTGCTTGTACATGTAAACCTGAAACCGATATGCAGGTAAGCTGGCCAAATGATCATGATATATTTGGCCATGCAACGGTACTCACAAAAGAATTTATCTCGTCCGACATCTGCCGATTAACACTGGAAACTTCAATACCCCTCTATTATCACGCGGGACAATTTATAAACCTAAAACGCAGTAACCGGGTGATCCGGAGTTACTCACTTGCCAGTGTCCCCAGCCTGGATAATTACCTTGAAGTACATATAAAACGTAAAGAAAATGGCAAATTCAGCAACTGGATATTTGATCGTGTCGAACCATGGAAAAATATTGACATACAGGGGCCGGGAGGAGAATGCTACTACCGAACCGGGTTTCAGAAAATGAACTTGCTTTTAATCGGCACAGGGACAGGTATTGCTCCACTTACGGGCATTGCCAGGGACGCATTAAACTCTGATCATCAGGGTGACATTTATGTGTATCATGGTAGTCATGATGTTAACGGTCTTTATCTACATCAAGAACTAACCCGGATGCAACAAGACTATAGTCAGTTTAATTATTCCGGTTGTGTTTCGTCTACTGAAGTACCCGATCAGCATTTTCGACATGGGCGTGCCCATGACATTGCTTTTAGCGATCACTCTATATTAGATAACTGGGTTGTTTTTATGGCGGGTTTACCCGCGATGATAACAAGTGCATCACACATGGCGGAACAGGCCGGTGTGCAAAAACAACATATTCTTGCAGAATCGTTCGAGCTCAATGAACTTCGATTAAAACCGCGTGATGAATAAGATCATATTTTCTTGCTATACTCTTTGCTAATGAAAACCCGTGTACTGATTATTAGTTGCTTGCTTGTCAGTTTTGTTGCTTCTGCAACAGATACTGTATTTAATAACTTCCCTTCATCATCAACCGCTAAAGATGCCATGGTGCGTGGTGATTATGCGATTGCGTATCATATCTGGAAGCCACGTGCAGATGCCGGAGATCTCGATGCCATCTATAATCTGGGCTGGATGTACCATAACGGTTATGGCCTTAGAATTAATAATCTTAAAGCAAAATCACTTTGGGAAGCCGCAGCAACACAAGGTCATGCAAATGCGGCATTTTCTCTGGCGCTACTCCTTAACCGTGGAGACAAGCAAATAAAGCAGGATATTGGACTTGCTGTTTACTATTTTCAGACCGCCGCATTTAAAGGTCATCAGGATGCCCGCGCCATGTTGCTAAAACTGTTCCAGCAACATCCGGATAAATTACAAAAGCTGGTTAAAAAATGGACGGAAACGGAATGGCGACTTATCGCCAGAACTGGGATAATAAAAACTGCCAAGGCAAATATACGCGACCTTCCCTCTACTCAGGGCAAAATACTTTATGTGATGAAAAAAGATCAGCCACTGCTATCTTTCTTTCAACAGAAAGACTGGCTTCAGGTCTATCTACCTGATAATAAAATTACTGCATGGGTTCATCAGTCACTTGTCAGCTTTGGTAATAATTCTCAAGCCCGGTTACCTGACAGGTGAAGCAGGAAAATAACCCGCTAATGTCATCGCATGTGTTGAGTCAGCATCCATCAACCGCCGGATACGTGCTACATACAATTGCGTTTCTTTAGGTACAAATTGTTTTATCTTTTTCCAGCTTTTTAATTCACCATCAACTTTCCGAACAGCCCTGAGAATACGCCCATAGCCTGCATTATAACTTGCCAGTGAAAGTAACAATCGATCCTGATGTGTAACACCCTGCCAGCGACGATATAAATAACGGTTATAATAAATACCTGCCGCGATATTCCATTTTGGTTTTTCTATACTTCCAAGATAAAACTGTTCACTTTTTACTTCTTCAAAGGTACTCGGCATCAATTGCATGAGTCCACGCGCACCACTCGGGCTTGTAGCGCGTTTATTCATGCTTGACTCGATGATGGCTTGCGCCTTGAACCAGCGCCAGTCAAAATGCGGCCCAAAATAGCGCGAAGTAAACTTCTGAAAATAATGATCATACTGATCATTCCAGGCTTCAGGACTATCAGCGTAAGCATTCACTGATAATAAAAACACCAGAATGAGCAACCATCTTGGTTTTGTCGTTTTATTTAACAAATTCAATTCCGTTCTTATCTGTACAAAAATATAAGAACGGAATTATATATTAATATATTAGCATTTGCTAATCTATGTTAAACTTCATACTAAGTAATTGATGTAGTTGAATAATACAATATCTAATTTGCACCTGGAATCAAGGCTTTCTATTTAACCAACGTTTCTTTGGTTTACTTCCATCCTTACACCAGGGCTGAGTAGTTGTACCCAACAGGCTTGGTGTACCTGGTACAGGGAATTTACCGTTATCACAGACATAGTAATATCCAGGTTTGAAGCCGCTATGCTTAATAATTTTTTCATCAGAATAAATACATTTAATGTTGGTTTGAACTGCATGTATAAAGACTTCTGAACCTCTTAAGTTACGGTTATTTTTTCTGGTAGATGTGATGATTATTTTTACCGGCTCATGTGGATAACTCCTTCTGGTCTCAAAAGTAACTTCTGAAACATAAACAGTACGTCCACGAGGCGTTTCTCTATTCCATGGACCACGGCGATTACGTGAAGGATGACCGATAAATCTATGATTTCGACTATTGATAACAGCGATTCTTGGTTTGAAATAGGATGAAGCAACCCTGATGGTAAACTTGCTCGCTTTGTAAGCTCTGGTTTTAATTATATTATAATAATTTCTTGTTTTTTTTCGAAAACCGCCCTTTTGTTTGATCTTGTCACCCTGATAACTGCTATATCCGAGAGAAAATTTTCCACTCATAATAGTATGTCTGTTTTGATCAGGGTAACTACATAACTCTACCCTCGAAGCAAAAACTGTTGAAGAAAATAATAAACCAACTAAAATTTTCAGAATAATTGAATGCATAGTGATTGCTCCATCCTGTTATCTTCTTTAATTAAAGATTAATTCATGACGGAAATAAATAACATAGCTTTAAATGAATAACACATGATCAGGATCATAGAAATGTGTAATAAATTATGTCTGATGGGCTGCTGGAAGCGATATTATTATCATGACCGCTGGATCGTTTTATATCACAAAATATTACTTAATATTATTCCATTTTTTTATACTGATCACGGCCTGAACGTTTAGCATCATATAAAGCCATATCGGCATCATTAACAAGTTTGTCAAAATTAATATCAGTTACGTTGATAGCCAGACCAGCACTAATTGTTACATCTGTATTGCTTCTGACTGAAACCATAACTCGTTCGGTAATATGTGCCAGATGATCCATACTGGTATCAGGGACGACGGCCAGAAATTCTTCACCACCGTATCGAACTATTAAATCCTCATCGCGCGCCTCTTTCCTGATGCACGATGCAACATGTCTCAGGGTCTTATCCCCTGCACTATGCCCATAGGTATCATTATATTTTTTAAAATGATCAACATCAAAAAGAATAACGCCTAATGCTTCATTGTTACGAATAGCTCGGGGAATAATTTTTTCAAGATGCAGATGCAATCCTCGTCTATTCCACAATTGTGTTAACGGGTCTTGTAATGCATGGTTTTCATTATTGATTTTTAATTGAATATTTTCAATCAGCGTATGATTCAGTGACATCGCATAACTGCCAAATACCACAACAACCAGAGTATAAAATACACCTAATATTGTTGAATCTATATCATTAACAAGGAAGTAACGGACTATTAAAGGTATATAGATAACTGTAAAAGAAGCTACAATCGATTTCATTGAAGTGGCATAGGATAAAATACTGCCTGAAGCCAGAATAACAAGAAAAGTTGCAACGATATGCAGTTGTGCATTTTCCAATGGGTAATATAGTAAGGATGAAAACGAAGCCAGAACGGGAACCGTTGTTAAAATCCAGTACTTTTCCCACACCAGCACGTTTGAGGGACTGATTTGCTTATTTTTAATTTTTCTGTTGAATAACCAGGCGGTAAATAGCCGTGGAAAGTAACAGAAAAAAGTGCTCGATAACCAGAAAATAACAAGACTGTTTTTCAGATGTTCACTTATTATGAATGCCAGAAACAACATCAGCAAGACACCGCCAATAAAGACCCTGTTTATAGTAGAGTAGAGAATACGAATACGTTCGTATTCAAATTGTTGTGAAGTATTTATCACGAAATTCCACTTTTTTAAGGTTAATCAGGATAATCATCATTTTGCTACAGTATTAACAATGTCCTCATAAGGTTCCGGTTGTTCAAGCGTAAAATATACTTTAATTCGCTAAGGCTTAAATTTCATAACAGGTCAATGTTATGGTAAAGAGGCAGGTGGATCATTCTGACTGGAATCGCTGTTCCCCTTATCATTCCTGTCTCCCAGAAGGCGCCTGACGAAGACAAAGAATACTGGCACGAACAATACACCCAGTACAGTCGCCCCCACCATTCCACCCATAACGCCGGTGCCGATAGAGTGACGACTATTTGCACCAGCGCCAGAAGAAACAACCAGTGGCAGTACGCCCAGAATAAATGCTATTGACGTCATAAGGATAGGCCGCAAGCGTAAGCGACAAGCTTCTAATGTGGCATCCAGAAGATTATGCCCGGACTGACGTAATGTATTGGCAAATGCAATAATCAGTATTGCATTCTTGGCTGACAGACCAATAACGGCGATCATGCCAACCTTGAAATACACGTCATTCTCCAAACCACGAAGCCATGTAAAGCTAACCGCCCCCAGAATGCCCAATGGCACCACCAACATAACCGCGACAGGTATCGACCAGCTTTCATACAATGCTGCAAGCGCCAGGAAAACAACTAATAGTGATAAAGCAAACAGCATGGTTGCCTGCTGGCCTGACAGTATTTCCTGAAGCGACTGTCCTGACCACTCAAAACCAATGCCTGCAGGTAACTCATTTCTGACAATATTTTCCATTGCAGCCATCGATTCACCCGAGCTATGACCAGGCGCTGCTGAACCGTTAATCTGAATAGCAGGATGACCATTATAATGATCAACTGCAGGTGGGCCCATTTTCCAGCTCGACGAAACGACGCTACTCAAAGGCACCATATTATTCAATCCTGCTTTCTTGCCAGAAATATAATACCGGCTAAGATCATCGGGTTGACTTCGAAAAGGCGCATCTGCCTGGAGTAATACTTTAAGCACACGACCCTGATAATTAAAATCGTTTGCATAAACTGGCGCCAGCATCAAATGAATAGCGTTATAGATTTCTGTCAGCGATAAACCCATCGCATGAGCTTGCACCCGATTCACTTTCAGGTTCAGCTCAGGAGCATCCTCCAACTGATTGGGACGCACACCCCTAAGTACTTTATTTTTAGCAGCGGCTGCCAGTAATTTATCACGGGCCTGTATCAGTTTTTCACGCCCATGACCCGCACGGTCCTCAAGACGGAAGTCAAAGCCGCCAAATCGACCCAGTCCACGAATGGTTGGTAAATTGACAACAAAGATACGCGCACCTTTGATGCTCTGCAGCGCTCCATTAGCCCATTGTATAAAGGACTTGACCTGATGATCTGGCTTTGTGCGCAGACTCCAGTCTTTTAACCGGATGAAACCAAGGCCTACATTCTCACCCTGACCGACGAAGCTAAAACCAGCCACATCCAGCACCTTATCTACTGCCGGATGTTTCTGAAGTATTTTTTCCATCTCACGTAGTACACCAGATGTACGTTCCATATTTGCACCGGCAGGGAGTTGGATAAGAACAATTGAGTATCCCTGATCCTCTTCCGGCAAGAAACTGTTTGGTAGTCGGGCAAACAATAGAATAGCGATGCCTGCCAGCAACAGAAAAGTAATCATCCAACGCGGTGTGTGCTGTATCGCCTGAGCAACCCTTCGCAAATAAGCGTTATTAAGACTCTGATAAAATAGGTTGAATCCGCGAAAGAAACGATTTGGCTGACCACTTGCAGGCTTGAGTAAAGTGGCACAAAGTGCAGGTGTAAAACTGAGTGCCATCAACGCAGATATTGCCATAGAGATAGCAATGGTAAGCGAGAACTGGCGATAAATTGCACCCACGCTGCCACCCACCAATGCCATGGGAATGAACACGGCGGCAAGTACAGTCGTCATTGCAATGACGGCGCCGGTAATCTGATCCATCGCCTTGCGCGTAGCCTCTTTTGGCGACAAGCCTTCCTCATTCATTATACGCACAACGTTCTCTACCACTACGATAGCGTCATCTACAACCAGACCAATGGCGAGCACTAAAGCAAATAAACTAAGTACGTTAATGGAAAACCCGACCAGGTACATACCTGCAAACGCGCTGGTCAGTGCAATTGGCACAACTAATGTTGGAATCAGTGTCGCGCGAATATTCTGCAAGAAAAGCAGAATAACCAGAAAGACCAGCACAACTGCCTCAACAAGCGTCACCAGCACCTCATGGATAGAGATACTAACAAAAGTAGTACTGTCGTAAGGCGTAAACCAACTCACCCCTGCTGGGAAATACTGCGCCAGTTCATCCATTTTTTTTCGTATAGCATCTGCAACATCCAGTGCATTTGCACCAGGTGCCAGCAAGATCGCCATACCGGCAATTGGCTCGCCATTAACATGTACATCATGCCCATAAGATTCTGCGCCTAGCGAAATCCGGGCGACATCCTTGAGCCGTACCGTACTGCCATCAGGATTTGATCGCAGAATGATTTCAGCAAATTGTTCAGGATTATCAAATCGACTCGCAGCAGTCACCGAGGCAGTAAAACCCAATCCAGCCGGAGCTGGCTCAGCACCAATGTTGCCCGCTGCAATCTGCACATTCTGCTCACGCACGGCAGCAAGAACCTGCGACGGGTTCAGTCTGTAACCGTGCAGTTTTTCGGGATTCAGCCAGATACGCATCGCGTAGGCAGAACCAAACAGGTTTGCGCTACCCACCCCCGAGAGTCGCTGAATCGGGTCCATCACCTGAGCGGCGATAACATTATTTAATGCATAGGTGTCAAGCGCCGGGTCAGAGGACTTCAGGGCGACAACCATTAAAAAGTCATTATTAGCCTTGGCAACCGTGATCCCGTTTTGTACGACTTCCACGGGCAGGCGTGACTCGGCAATACTCAGTTGATTTTGTACCTGCACGACAGCCGTATCCGGATCGACACCATTCATAAAGGTCAACGTAATCTGCAACGAGCCATTCGAGCGTGATGTAGACTCAAAATAAAGTAGCTTATCAATACCCGTCAGTTGCTGCTCGATGACAGAAGTGACCACCTTCTCCAGTACTTTTGCACTGGCACCCGGGTAACTTGCCTTTATGCTAACTTGTGGTGGAGCAATGGGTGGATAGGCAGCAACGGGTAATTTAAAAATTGCAGCCGTGCCTGCAAGGGTAATCAGAATGGCAACTACCCAGGCAAAAACAGGACGATCTATAAAGAAACGAGGCATCCGTAGTTCCCTATTTTTTGGCAGTGTCGTCAGTTATACGTTTTTTGTCTGCAACCGCGGTAGTGATTTTCACCATCACTCCAGGTCTTACCTTTTGCAGACCATCCGAAATAACCTTATCGCCATTTTTCAGTTTCCCGGTAAGTATCCAGTCAGTTCCAGACATACCATGACTTTTCACTCGCCGTTGTTCCACCTTATCCGCCTTATTGACCACAAATACATAGGCCCCCGCATCATCTCGCAATACTGTCGCTTGCGGCAGCAGGAAGGCATGATCCAGTTGCCCCTGTGTGACGCGCAACTTTATGAACATACCGGGTAATAATCTGCGCTCTTTATTAGGTACAACAGCTCGTAACGAAACCATACCCGTATTCGGATCAACTGCCAGATCAGAAAAATCCACTGAACCTGTATAAGGATAAACAGTATTATCAGCCAATATAACCTTAACTCGGTTATTGGGTTTATTCTGTAAAGCCGGAGTTGTACCTTCCATCTGATGGAATTGTTGCAGATTATTAACCGATTGACTGAAATTCACATACACAGGATCAATTTGATCGATACTGGTTAATTGAGTCGCTTCACCTTCTCCGACAAGTGCACCCTCGGTAACCATGGCTCTGCCTGCATAACCGTTAATAGGTGCAACAACAGTCGCGTAACCCAGGTCCAGCCGTGCTTTTTCTACATTCGCCTCTGCAACCTTGACGATAGCTAATGTAGTCCGTTCATTTGCAAGTGCCGTATCCAGATCCTGTGTTGCAACCAGTCCTTTCGCAGATAAAGCACGATTGCGTTTTGCGCCAAGTGCTGCGTTGAAGGCATCCGCCTTAGCCTTGGCCAGCGCAGCTTCACTGGCATGCAGGCTTGCCTGTAGAGGCGCAGGATCTATCTGAAACAATACCTGCCCCTTTTTCACGTCTGAGCCTTCCTTATACACACGTTTGAGAATAATTCCGGAAACACGTGCCCTGACTTGTGCTGCACGAAAAGGAGCAAGCCGTCCAACCAGCTTATGTACTACTGGCACTGATTCAGCTTGAGCAATGACCACTTGAACAACGGGGGCAGATTGTTGTGCCCGTGAAGACGTTGCTGTCTTGTCACAAGAAACAAGTAAAATTACGAAAATGCCTACTACAAAATGGCCGGGGGAAAACTTTTTCATACCAACTCCATGTAGGGAAACAATAAAATAATGCAATACAACTACCAATATGAAAACAACAATATGCTTTCTACAGATTTAGCCAATCCTAGCATAAAATTTCTGCATCACAGATAGTAGACCACCATTAATTTCTACTAATATTTTAGGTAGTTACAGAAAATCACCCCTCAGTTAACTATGCAGGATACACCTTAGGTCATGAACAGAAAACCGGTTGCGTGTCTGAGAGAACACTCCGTCCTGATAAAACCCTAAAACAGGAAACCAGTGAAAAACATTATTTAAGAAAGGATAATATGGATAGATGCCACGTACTAAAGTGCTATCCTCGGCAGGATATATAGCTCACGGCAATAAGACGTATAATTAAGATCGGATTGGCAATATCTAATAATTTATAACAAGTTCAATAGGATATAAGAATAAAATGGCGGAGAGGCAGGGATTCGAACCCTGGGAGGGCTACAAACCCTCGCTGGTTTTCAAGACCAGTGCTTTCGGCCACTCAGCCACCTCTCCAGTTTTGAACCTAACATGGTAATAATGGTCATATCAGGTGTATGTTCGCAAAATTTTCATCTTGAAAACGAAGCGATAGAATACCAGAAAATAATTGAATTACCAGTCTTTAAATTGAATTTAGGGGCTTGAATTCTTTGGCATTAAGCCTTACTTTAGCTATATTGAATTTGAATGATTTATTTATTAATACAAGAGGGTTAAAAATGGACAATTACGGACAAGTTGCAACAGGTCGTGAATCGGCGCTGGCTACCAATAAAGTCTTACGTAATACATACATACTATTATCTATGTCACTGATTTTCAGTGGAGCCATGGCAGCTTTAGCTATGTCTATGGGGGTTTCACAAGGCATGGCACTGGGTTCTATCATTGCTGCATTTGTGTTGGTATGGTTGGTACTACCCCGCTTTGAAAATTCATCAATGGGTATAGTTGTTGTTTTTGCCTTTACCGGTTTAATGGGTTTCAGTATCGGGCCAATGCTCTCTCATTATCTGGCCATTCCAAATGGTGGTAACACAGTTATGACCGCGCTGGGTGGTACCGGGGTTATCTTCCTGGGGCTTTCGGCCTACGTTTTGACAACACGTAAAGATTTCAGCTTTATGGGTGGCTTCCTGTTTGTTGGCTTACTGGTCATCCTGGGTGCTGCTATTTTGAACATCTTCTTTTCAGTTCCTGCATTTTCACTGGCTATTTCAGCCGGCGTTATTCTGCTGATGAGTGGATTTATCCTGTTTGACACCAGCCGCATTATTCATGGTGGTGAAACAAACTACATAAGAGCAACTGTTGGTTTATATTTGAATATTCACAACCTGTTCGTGCATCTGTTACACATTCTGGGTGCATTTTCTGGCGACGATTAATTCAGTTGCTGATCAATCTGGCAAGCCAGGGTTAATCCCTGGCTTGCCTTTTTATTGCCTGATAGAAATATAACAATTTAGAGGAGCTGTTTTATGGACACCTGGATGAAAGTCGCATCTGCATTATTTTTAGGTATTATGGTTTGGCGACTTTGGCCTGCAGCCAGTCACTGGATGAAACATGGTCCAAAAGGCAGTAAAAAGGAATGGCAAGGTGCTGCATTTCTGCTGTTAGGTGTTGTAGGTTTTGTTATTTTATTGATTATGATGGTTCGATAATCAAGCTAAAGTAATTTCTTTAATTCAGGAATACATGATCCACAATTGGTGCCTGCTTTCAGTTTCAGGCCAATCTCTTCAACTGACGATAGACTGCCTGCTTTTATAGCATTTATTATCTGATTTAGCCCTACGTTATAGCAGGAACACACCACTGGTCCACGATCTTCAGCATCAACAGGAGGTTTGCCTGTAAGCAAACTGGTTCTGTCCTGATCAGACAATTCATTTTTACTGAAAAGATCTGCAAGGTAGTCCCTTTCAGGCAAATTTATATCCGGACCAATAAATACACAACTTTCAAGCATGTCGTTTACCAGTCTGGCTGCCCGATAGCGTTTTTGTGCATAGTCGAAATACTCTACCCAGCCCACATCTTTTTCTTCTGAGCATAACAAATTTCTTGCACACTTTGCCCAGTCTCCAGGTAATTCACTTCCGGCTATTTCATACTTCCAGTAGCCATGTCCTTTTGCACAAGCCCAGTAGCTGGCATTAGAGATAGTTAACTTTCTTCTGCTTATAATAAAGCCATACCACTGTGGTGAAAAATCCTGAATACTAACGGGCGTATTCTTGAATTCGGGTTGTCCGGACACAGGATCGACCGCCTGGTTTATTATCGTACAAACACCTGCCTGACTGGCAAACTGTTGATTCCAGTGAATAGGTACGAATACTGAGCCGGGTCTTTGCTGATCTGATATTGAAATTCGAACAACTATCTCCCCCCATTGACTTTTTACACGCGCCAGTGCATTCGCACTTAACTGAAAAGTATTTGCGTCATCCGGATGAATTTCTACATAAGGCTCGCTTATATGCCCCGACAATCTTGCTGAGCGCCCTGTACGTGTCATCGTATGCCATTGATCACGTATGCGCCCACTATTAAGAACAAGTGGATACTCTTTACTAATTTCAACGGCCGGAGGTCTGGGGGTAATTGCTATAAATTGCGCTTTGCCTGATGGCGTGAAATAAACACCATCTGAAAACAAGCGTTCAGTACCATTTTTATATTGATCAAGCGGCCACTGTGTGGGTAACAAGTCATCATAGGCCTGATATCCCATCTCTGCCCAGGCACTGATATCAAAATCACGTGCACCCTCATTACGGTAGCCAGATAAAGCTGCATACTCAAAAAATATATCAGCAGCCTCTGAATATGAAAATGCGCTTTCATAACCCATGCGTTTTGCGACTTCAGTAATAATCCACCAGTCAGCTTTTGCTTCACCCGGTATGGGTAACAATGATCGTTGTCTTGAAATGCGGCGTTCAGAGTTGGTTACCGTGCCGTCTTTCTCGCCCCATGCCTGTGCAGGCAGTAATACGTCGGCATACTGTGTCGTGTCAGTATCCCGAACACAGTCCGATACTATGACCAGTTCACAACGCTTGAGTGCTTCACGGACCTTACCTGAATCCGGCATACTGACAGCCGGGTTAGTCCCCATAATCCAGACCGCTTTTATCTTACCATCATAAATTGCGTCAAATAAATCAACTGCTTTTAAACCTGGAGTATCTGCGATTAGTGGTGATTTCCAGAAAGACTGAACAATATCACGATGTGCCGCATTTTCAAGATTCATATGTGCTGCAAGCTGGTTTGCCAACCCACCCACTTCACGGCCACCCATCGCGTTGGGTTGCCCCGTCAGGGAAAAGGGCCCCATTCCCGACCTGCCAATACGGCCTGTCAGCAAATGACAGTTAATAATGCTGTTTACTTTATCTGTACCACTGCTGTATTGATTAATCCCCTGTGAAAAAATAGTGACGACTCTTTCGGTTCGTGCAAATAAACGAAAAAACTGAAGGACATCGTCTTCATTAAGTTCACATAATAATGCAACTGATTTAATATCCGGCGCTGATTTTTCAGCCTGAGCCAGCGCGTCTTCAAGACCTTCTGTACAATTATTTACAAACAGATTATTTACTTCACCCTGCTGTTTCAAATAAACCAGTAATCCATTAAATAGTGTACTGTCCATACCCGGCTTGATGGGTAAAAAAATATCGGCTATTCCAGCAGTAACCGTTTTCCTCGGGTCAATCATAACCACCAATAAATCGGGATTATCTTTTTTTGCCTTAACGATACGTTGATAGATAACAGGATGACACCAGGCGGTATTCGATCCTTCCAATACAATCAGCTTGGCTCTTTCAAGGTCTTCGTAACATCCGGGGACAGCATCAGTTCCAAAAGCTCTTTTTTGTGCTGCAACGACTGAAGACATACATAGACGTGAATTCGTATCAATATTGGCGCTACCAATAAAACCTTTCATAAGTTTATTGGCCACATAATAATCTTCAGTCAACAACTGACCTGAAACATAAAATGCGACACTATCTGAACCAAAATCAGCAATGAGTGACTCAAGTTTACTGGCCACAAAATTTAACGCATCTCCCCAGCTGCAGCTATTGCCATTTAGCTCAGGGGATAGTAGTCGTCCTTCCATCCCCAGTGTATCCGCCAGTGCCATTCCTTTTGAACACAAGCGGCCATAGTTGGCAGGGTGATCAGGATCTCCTTTCACCTTGATGACACCCTGATCTTCCAGATCAACAATAACACCACAACCAACTCCACAGTACGGGCAGGTTGTTTTTATGGTTTTATAATGCTTCATCGGGTTTGTGATAAGTTAAATCCAGACATATAAGATAGCAACTATAGAGCAACCACCTAGTTATCAGGACAGCCTTCATCAGGCGTCAGTGACATCATAATTATGTCACCGTCCATTTTAACAGGGTATCTGGCCGCACAACCTTCATCAGGAGCAACCGCCTCACCTGAATCGAGATTTATTTTCCAGTCATGCAATGGGCATGCTACCTTTTTACCCGTAACAATACCTTGAGACAAAGGACCGCCTTTGTGCGGACAATGATCACGTAATGCAAATACCTCGTCATCTTTAGTACGAAACACTGCAATATTTCCATCTGGCGTTTCAACGACTCGCGCACCTAACTGAGGAATATCATTCAGACTGCCAACTTCTATCCAGTTTTCACTCATAATCTTTTTTACCTTTCTACAGTCTGTTAACTTATTTTTTTGATTGCTGTGAATTCATGTGCTTCACCACCCTTCGCTCGTTCTTCCCATGGATCATCCTGAGAGAATTTTTGCGAAAATTTAAATCGTTCAGCTGCAGATTTTCGGCCTTCTTCATCATCAATAATTCGTTCCTTGACATAAGTCAGACCCACACGTTCTATCCAGGGTGCAGTACGTTCAAGATAATGAGCTTCTTCACGATAAATTTGCATAAATGCAGCACAATATTCCATGACCTCTTCTTCAGTGGTAACAGAACAGAGTAAATCGGTTGCACGAACTTTAATGCCACCATTACCGGCAACATGAAGTTCATAACCGGAATCAACACAAACCACACCAAAATCTTTTATGGTTGCTTCCGCACAATTTCTTGGACAGCCTGAAACAGCCAGTTTATATTTATGTGGTGTCCAGGAACCCCAGGTTAATTTTTCAAGCTTAATACCCAGACCCGTTGAGTCCTGTGTACCAAACCGGCACCATTCTTTACCCACACATGTTTTACAGGTACGTAATGCCTTGCCATAAGCATGGCCTGAAACCAGTCCTGCTTTACCCAACTCTTCCCAGATCGCCGGCAGTTCATCTTTTTTCAAACCATATAAACCAATACGTTGACCACCGGTTACATGTACTGTTTTAACATTGAATTTTTTTGCGGCATTTGCAATAGCTATTAACTCTTCAGGGGTTGTATCCCCGCCCCAAATACGTGGAATAACCGAGTAAGTCCCATCTTTCTGAATATTGGCATGAGCACGTTCATTAATAAAACGGGATTGTGATTCGTCTTTGTATTCATCCGGCCATTGGCATAACAGATAATAATTGATAGCTGGGCGACATTTAGTACACCCTCCTGTCTTCCAGTTCATCGTATCCATAACCGAGTGCACCGTCTTTAATGACTGTGATTTTATACCTGCCCGCACTTCATCATGAGTACTTTCAGTACAGGCACATATCGGCTTAAGATGTGGTGCAACGGAATAATCTCCACCTACAGTTGATGCAAGAAGGCTTTCTACCAGCCCTGTACATGAACCACATGAACTGGATGCTTTGGTATAGGACCTGACATCATCAAGCGTAAATAAATTATGTTCTGTAATTGCATTTACGATGTCACCCTTGCACACGCCATTACAACCACAGATCTCGGCACTGTCTGACATCATGGCAACACGATTATCATCACCATGACCTGAGTCACCCAGATGGGCCTGTCCAAATAAAATGTTTTCACGAAAGTCAGAAATGTCGGTCTGATCTCGCATAAGATCGAAGTACCAGGTTCCATCAATGGTATCACCGTACATGACAGTACCTTTGATCTTATTATCCTGTACAACAAGCTTACGATAGACACCGCGCGCTGCATCCTGAAACACGAGTTCTTCGCAGTTTTCATCGGCATGAAAATCACCGGCCGAAAATAAATCAATGCCGGTTACTTTTAATTTGGTTGAAGTCACTGATCCTTCATAACGCGCGATACCATGACGTGCAAAATGATTAGCGCAAACTTTTGCCATTTCAAATAAAGGTGCAACCAGCCCATATGTTAGCCCACGATGTTGCACACACTCACCAACAGCATATACTCTTGGGTCAAATGTTTGCATGGTGTCGTTTACTACAATACCTCGTTCACAATGAATGCCAGCATTTTTTGCCAGTTCAAAATCAGGGCGGATACCGACAGCCATCACGACAACATCTGCATAAATTTCAGAGCCATCTTTAAAACGTACTTTTTCAACCCTGTCCTTACCTACAATCGCTTCTGTCTGCGCCTTCATAAGAAAATGCAAACCTTTTTCTTCAAGTGATTTTTGCAGCATTTCTGCTGCAGGAGTATCCAGCTGACGTTCCATTAATGTATCCATCAAATGAACCACCGTGACACTCATACCCTGAAGCATTAACCCATTTGCTGCCTCGAGTCCTAACAGCCCCCCGCCAATAACAACAGCATGTTTATGTTTTTTGGAAGCATCCAGCATAAGATCAACATCATGAATATCCCTGAAACTGATGACACCCTCCAGGTCGTTACCCGGAACCGGAATCATAAACGGCGTTGATCCAGTGGCGAGCAGCAGTCGATCATATTCTTCAACGGTGCCGTCATCAGCTGTAACCTGACGATTTTTTCGGTCGATTTCGGTTACTTTCTTGCCTTTATGCAGCTTGATATTATTGTCTTCATACCATTGCTCATCATTTAGCATGATTTCATCAATGGTCTTGTCGCCGGCCAACACGGGTGAAAGCATGATTCGGTTATAATTTCCATATGGCTCTTCACCGAAAACCGTGATCTCATATTCATCGGGGCTCAGCTTGATTAACTCTTCCAGGGTACGCACACCTGCCATTCCGTTACCGATTAAAACCAGCTTTTCTTTCATACATGCTCCAGATAGCCACTACATGGCGTTCATATAAATATCATTGCTTGCTTATATAGCAAGCAGCATGCCAAAATAGAGCACCAATCATAAGGCCATGTATTATATATAGTTTTTAATTATATTCTGACAAATACTCAGGGTTTAAATAGATAATCTGCATTAATATGGTGCGAATCTGGTTATACGTGCTCTATTATTGCCCGTCGAGCAAAACAAAGTTAAATATGCGGAATTAACAATGCGATTTCTGTTAGGTTGCAAATAATGCAACGACTCACCGCACTCATGTAGTGCGGTTAACTTACCATTCCAGTGAAATATTTTGATTTTATCTAAGATATCAAACGTTTGAATAATTGGCATAGTTAATGCTGAACAAGCGTTTAGTTAAAAACACTGATTCTTCTATATAGGATATTAAAATGAGCTCTGACAAAATCAACCTGTTATCATTTTCCGGTAAGATGCGCATCCTGCATCTAAGCTGGTTTGCATTTTTCTTAACGTTTGTTGTCTGGTTTAACCACGCTCCTCTCCTTGCTGCCATGCGCGACAGTATGGGACTCAGTAACGATCAAATAAAAACCCTGCTCATTCTTAATGTCGCGCTAACCATACCCGCACGCATCATTATAGGAATGTTGGTTGATGCATTTGGCCCACGACGAATATTTTCAATGCTTTTATTTATTTCAAGCTTTTTATGTTTTGGCTTTGCAATTGCTGATAGTTTTGAAACTTTGGCATTGATGCGTTTCCTGTTAGGTTTTGTCGGTGCGGGTTTTGTTATTGGTATACGTATGATCAGCGAATGGTTTCCTGCGAAACAAACCGGTCTTGCACAGGGTATATATGGGGGTTGGGGTAACTTTGGTTCTGCAGGAGCTGCCATTGCCTTACCGACTGTTGCCTTGTTTTTTGGCGGAGATGATGGCTGGCGATATGCAGTTGCCAGTACCGGTGTACTAACACTGATTTATTCTGCAGTTTATTTCTTCTCAGTAACTGACACACCTAAAGGATCAACTTATTTCAAACCCAAACGTAGCGGCGCACTGGAAATAACCAGTCCGCTTGATTTTTTTCTCTATCTGATTATGAATATCCCGCTTTATGCAGCCCTCGCTGTACTGACATGGAAACTCAGCCCAACAAATCTGGGCATGCTCAGCCAGGATGTTGTTTATATTATTTACGCTGTCCTTATTGCGCTGTACATATTCCAGACCATTCGTATTTACCAGATTAACAAACACGTGTTCTCTGAAACAGTTCCCGAAATTGATCGCTATAAATTTAGTCAGGTGGCCGTTCTTGATCTGTCTTATATGGTCACATTTGGCTCAGAATTAGCCGTTGTCTCAATGCTGCCACTATTTTTTCTGGATACATTTAAACTAACTGCCATAGAAGCGGGCCTGATTGCTTCAGTATACGCCGGACTCAATTTGATTATGCGCCCCGCAGGAGGATGGCTTAGCGACAAGTATGGTCGCAAGCGCTCACTGTCAATTATTATGGCGGGACTTGCGCTAGGGTATTTTTTCATGAGCATGATCACATCCGAATGGTCAGTGATAGCTGCTGTGATGGTGACCATTTTCTGTTCGTTATTTGTAAATGCAGGAAATGGCGCTGTTTTTGCTGTTGTCCCACTGGTCAAACGTCGTCTGACCGGGCAAATCGCTGGAATGGCAGGTGCATTTGGAAATGTTGGTGCCGTTACTTTCCTCACCGTATTGTCATTTGTAACACCTGCTATCTTTTTCCTTGTTATTGGAGCGGCCGCCATTATTGTACTATTTGCAGTGCTATTCTTCCTGCAGGAACCTAAAGGGCAAACTGCCGAAGTATTACCGGATGGTACCGTGCAGATGATTGATGTAAGCTAGGTTATATAATCATAACAAGAAGATTATAGACTTATGTCAGCATACCTTGCAGTCACTACAGGACAATTCAGTGATGCAGGCATCAAGCAGTCAAATGATGATGCCTGTGGTACCTGTATTCCTGACGAACCACTGCTAACCAATAAAGGTATTGCAGCATTGATGGCCGACGGTGTCAGCAGTGCTGAAGGTGGTAAAGAAGCCTCTGAAGCCTGTCTAAACGGTTTTATGACTGACTATTTCAGTACCCCGGATTCATGGACCGTTAAAACATCAGGCGGAAAAGTTCTGGGAGCTCTAAACCGCTGGTTATTCAGCCATGCTCATCAACAATATGGCACTGCACACGCCATGTTGACCACACTGAGTACACTGGTAATCAAATCAGGTACCGCGCATATTTTTCATGTTGGAGACACGCGCATATACCGTCTGCGTACCAATGACCTGGAGTGTCTCACCACTGATCACCGAACATGGGCGGCAGGACAAAAAACGTATCTGGGCCGCGCTATGGGTGCGGAATTACATCTTGATATCGATTATAGCAGTCACCCTGTTGAAATTGGTGACGTCTATATTTTGCTCACTGACGGGGTACACGAATATGTCAGCACAGCAGACCTTAAAAAAATGCTGCAACAACATGAAAGTCCTGAGTTCGCCGCAAGAGTTATTGTAACGCGCGCACTGGAAAAAGGCAGTAATGATAATGCCAGTTGTTTGATTGTTCGCGTTGATCATTTACCTTCACTGGCAGAAGATGAATTTTACCAGCAACTCACCGAGCTTCCCTTCCCTCCCCCACTTGAATCAGGAATGGTGCTGGATGGATATCGTATTATTCGTGAACTACATGCAAGCAATCGAACACAGATTTACGTCGCACAAGATAATGAAACCGGGGAAAATGTCATTCTGAAAACACCTTCAGTTAATTTTGAAGATAACCCCTTTTACATAGATCAGTTTTTACATGAAGAATGGGTTGGTAGACGTATCAATAACCCGCATGTCCTGAAAGTCATTGAACCTAGTGGCCGCAGGCGATTTCTTTACTATGTGACAGAATATGTTGATGGTAAAACACTACGTCAATGGATAACTGATAATAAACAGGCTCATTACACAAAAGTACGTGAAATAATTGAACAGATTGCATCAGGACTCAGGGCATTTCACCGGCTTGAAATGGTGCATCGGGATATCAAACCTGAGAACATAATTATTAATAACAATAATTGTGCCATCATTATTGATTTTGGCTCAACTAAAATAGCAGGCATAGAGGAAATTGAAACACCGTTTAAGCATGATAACGTACTGGGTACTCTTGACTATGCAGCACCCGAATATTTTCAAGGCGAAACGGGTAATAACCGCTCAGATATATATTCATTAGGCGTTATTACTTATGAAATGTTATGTGGAAAATTACCTTATGGTAAAGCCTTGAATAAAAGTCGTCTGAAACGCATTAACTACATATCACTAAAGCACTACCGACCTGAAATACCGGCATGGTTTGATGCAGCAATAGAAAAATCCGTTAACCCTGATATAAAGAAACGCTACACAATGCTATCTGAATTCACTCATGATATATCACAGCCAAATCCTGAATTTAAAAGTAAACTTTACCAACCATTACTTCAACGAAATCCCACTTTGTTCTGGAAGTTATTATCAGGAACCCAGGTGCTTATTATTATCTATCTGATATACAAACTTGATTTATTCTGACATACACTCACGGCGTAGTCAGGATACTTAATTGTTCTGCAACCGCGTTGCTGACGGGCGCTATCTTCTTTCGCATAACACTTCCGACGGAATCATTGATTGCAAAAATAGGTCTGATAACAGGCTCTCCTGTATGTGCCAGTATCAACATCGCTCTGATCTTGTTTTCCAGCTCAGGAACAGATTTCTGAATAGTCGCCAGTTGTTCATTAGATTGCATTTCATCTTCATTGCCTGAAAATATCTTATCAACCTGATCTATAATTGATTGCATGGAGTCATATTGAAATGCTGACAAACGAACAGTCGAAAAATAAGCTTCAATTGCTTCCAGAAAAGAAACGACAACGTCCTGATTAGATGGGCGCTTGAGAATGTTCTGACATGCTGAAATAAAAACCTGACCAGAAGGAGACAAGATTTTTATTAACAAGTCTGCAAAAACATTTTCTTCCTCTGACAATTGTCTTAATTGTGCCTCAACATTATCCAATACAGGGTGTGCA
>Ga0316206_1001136_pt1 | contig 26108 bp, 31 predicted proteins | sample 6monthpyrite_MG_FD_204942 | JGI IMG/M metagenome (GOLD analysis project Ga0316206, IMG submission 204942) | Microbial mat bacterial communities from mineral coupon in-situ incubated in ocean water Damariscotta River, Maine, United States -... | ecosystem: Environmental > Aquatic > Marine >... | reverse complement strand
AAATTCGCGCCCTCAAAGCTAGTCAAACGGCTTTGCTTACATCATGGCAACATAGCTCAGTTGGTTAGAGCACATCACTCATAATGATGGGGTCCCTAGTTCGAATCTAGGTGTTGCCACCATATTCCCTTATAAAACAGCCGCTTACGAAAGCGGCTGTTTTTGTTTTCCGAAGTGATTTTCTGTGTATCGGCTATGTATCGGCCTAGAAAATATACTGGCTGTTTGTTTTTTTTATTTCTAAGATAGTTTCTACTAACGCGAATATCACGGTTGTTAAAACCAAATCACACTCTTGCACGACTGTATTATTATGTTAAATTTAAAGCTGGATAATTCAAGGAGGCCAGTATGGAAGAGCCATCAGCCCTTATTCTCAGGGCAACTCAGTTCGCAGCTCTGAAGCACAGGGATCAACGTCGCAAAGATCACGCGGCATCACCCTACATCATTCACCCGGTCACCGTGGCCAGCGAGCTCACCCAGGCGGGTGTCACTGACCCTGAAGTTATCGCAGCGGCTCTGTTGCACGATACCCTGGAAGATACTGAAACTGTACCGGCTGAACTGACAGAGGTTTTCGGTGAGCGTGTGTGCTCTATGGTGCAGGAACTGACTGACGACAAAGACCTACCTAAGCAGGATCGTAAGCGGCTGCAGGTCGAACATGCGCCGCATCTGTCATCTGGTTCTGCACTGGTGAAGATATGTGACAAGATTGCTAATGTCACCGATGTTACCCATAGTCCGCCGCTTGGCTGGAGTGGTGAGCGCCGCATGAAGTACCTGAACTGGGCTGCATCCGTGGTGGCCGGTTGTAAGGTGGATAATGATCAACTCAAGCAGCGATTTGCTGATGTGCTGGCCAGGGGCAGGGAGGGTATTGAGAGTGGCTGAATGCAAATGTATGGAGCCGACTAACCGTGGCGGCTTTGATTCAGTAAATATTGGCACTGATAAGACCCATGGCCGTTATGGAGAAGTATCGATTCAGACGTGCAATAGATGCGGTAGCAAGTGGCTTTATTACTTTGTGGAATATGAAGGGTTCACCGCATCCGGGCGCTGGTATCGAGGCTTGATTTCAGAAGAAGTCGCTCGCTCTGTTACGCCGGAAACAGCAGTTGCGGTATTGGAAGACTTAGAGTGGCGCATTTCCGGTGGAAGCTACTTTAGATCAACTGGCATTAAAGGGGCTGGACCAGTTTTCGTGGATCTGTAGTCTGACAAATAAATTTATAAAGGGAACTCAATATGATTAAAAAAACACTTCCACTTGCAGCTGTAATCTTTCTGACTGCGCCTTGCTACGCCGGTGGTGCTGAATGGTGGTCAGCGGATAGCTCATTCACTTCTTGTTTCAAAGTAAAGGGTCCTGCAGAAACACTGGATTCTTTTGTAGGCTATGCGGATAAACCAGAAACGCGAGATTTCAAGGATCGTGATGGTCAGCTATGGAAGGTTGAAGTTAGAAACGAAATTAATGGCGGTCGTCAGACTCAAGTATGGACTTACTATAGGTCAAAATATGTGTGCGAGAGTGAGAAGGTAAATGCTACAAAGTCACTGGCTGATAAGTATCGTTAGGCTGAGCCGCTCTCAAATGTGACAGATCATCTGACAAGTCTTAAATGATATTAATCAATAAACTCAAAAAGAAATTCAGTGGGTTAATAAACCCTTATAAAAAATGGAAGCCATGGACGGAAGAAATGATGTTTGTGGTTAAGCGCGAGCTTGAGCTTATTGATTCTGATAATTGTTCATTGGATGAGCATGTCTTATCTGCACAGTACATTATTAATAAATATCCGCCTATCGATGTAATCAAAACAGTAGGGAATTATGAAAAGGTGATTTGTAAGCTCAGGGAGTCTATACAGGCCAACTTAGATAACCCGCCAGAACGGTCTGAGTATCCGCAAATATTTAGAAATGTTTGTACATTGAATGATCTATTGGAATCAAAAAAGAAAGGCATTATACATGTCAGAGGGTCTACAGCATATAACGGGTGTAACGCCTGTAAGGATGCAATATCTGGAAAGACCTACCTGATTGACGATTTAATTAAAGAATACCAGAAACATACTGATAGCCCGCCTTATCCGACAAAAATACCTCACCCTGGATGCACTACGGATTGTTATGATGAAACAGAAGGGTACGGCAATTGCCGCTGTAGTTGGTCTGAAATACCCCCTGATATTTCTAATCCAGATTCTCACATTGATCCTGAATTTATAGATTGGCTGAATGGGGTGATTGAGGAAAATAGTCGTAAGTACGAGTAACTAATTGTCTTTAATTCTGAACACCCTGCCCCTGCCGGGACGCCCATTGGCTGGGCACTGAGAGGCATGCGCTTGGGTTGAACCGGAGCGTATCCCTACGTCAGTGATGTCAAAACTAGCTTGTAAAGGCCGCAGACTCTTTTTGAGCTTATTGTTCAATGCCGGTCTTTATCCAGGTTTTTGAACTTCTCAAACTGGCGATCAACAAGGCCGGCCCAGTCACAGGCCAGATACGAGCCAATACCCGATAATTCATGAGCTCTGGAGTGTTTATCGCTGGAATCACGGATAGAATCGAACAGTGTGCCGAGGTCGGAAATAGAGGAAAGGCTTAGTTCCATACCGTTAATGGCTTCGTTAAGCACAGTAACATTGAGGTCGTTTGTATTCACAGAATTCGGGTCAGCCACTTTCCGGTTTTGCTCTTCAACTGTGCTTAACTCATCGGTGCAGATCGCATTAGGAATGTGAGGTGAGTCTGTATATTCGTTTTTGCGAATAAGCTCCCTTGCTCGCATTATCGCTATTTTTTCTGAGTCTGATAGTGAGTGATCTTCAAGTACATCTAAGTTGGTGTGATAGTTACCATCAGGCTCATCGCCTTTTATATCTGGTAGTTCACAATCATGATCAGCTAAAAGCTGAAGTGTGCTTATACAAACTTCCAACATGTTGTTTAGCCCATATTGATCAATTTCTAAATCAAGGCTTTGTATCATTTCCAGAATTGATGCAACCCTGTTCAGAGTATCTGTGCCGCCAACAGGCCCGGTATCGATTAGTGGGTTGATATAGGAAAAGGGAATCTGTTCTGTGGTTTGGTGTAAACCGGTGTTATTATCTTGTGTAGTCATATCGCCTCCAAACAGGTGATTGTGGTTAGGTCTACCTGGCGTTGGCGCGCCAGGTGTGGCCGCTCTTTCTGAGCAACCTGGGGCCAATATATACCTGTGTTATTTGTCCTGTCAATAGTTTTATATTTGTAACATGTTGATAAATAAGATAATTTTGGTAGTAAATAACTACCACTTGGCTATTAGGTAGTAAATTTCTACCATTGAATTTATTAAAACAGTTGCTCATATACGAGGATGAGTCGGCGCCGCTGCACATGGAACATCTGAATAAACGGCTGGCCGAATTTAGGGCATTTGTGGCCAATCTCGACGCATCAAAGCACTATGCTCTAGTCGCCCAGGAGTCATAAAAAAGCCCGCTACCTGTGGAGGAATAGCGGGCTTAGCCATAGGAGAATTTATGGGCTGATGCTGAGTGTAAGGTCACGATGTTTTCTGTTTTTTAAAACTCATTTTAAGCACTAATACGCGCTTTTTGACGGGAGCAGGTATTTGATGGTCTAGCCTGCGATTAATATCAAACATAAAGCGTTCAACATATTCAGCGGCTGTATCTGGCTGAATGTCATAACGAGATACTGCTAAATTAAACATATAATCAATGTTGGGTGATTTGCTCTTCAGGATAACCGCTGACATCTTGTCCTGGAAAATATAGTAGCGCATTGGGTCAAGTAAATCACTGCAGTCAAGTGGTAAAATAAATGGCACTGATTGTTTGTGTGGTTCTGTTTTTAAAGCCATGATATTCCCTCTCGAATTCTTGCCGCACATTCTGGCAGGTGGTGGTCAAAGATAGCGATAACTGCCTGGTTAAATTGCTTTGTTGCCTTGATGTCTGCTGTTATTCCAGCATCACGAGGCTCATATAAATGTAAGTTTTCAGTTAAAGATTTTATTTCATCAAAAGCAATCTGCCACTTTGGATTTTTTTTATTTAGCTCGTTCTTTAACTCAGAGAAACAGGTTTTATGAAATTGTTCATGTAGCCTGTCTTCAATGGCATTTACTCGACGTTCATTTGTTTTCATCGGTCAACATCCGTTCAATAGCCTCAAGGCGCTCAGCCAGTTCATTTACCTCAATTATTTTTGCCTGATCTGCTAAAAGGCTCATTAACTTGGTTCCTTCATCAGGTGTGATACGACCATCTGAAACAGCATTCAGGATGGTTTTAGCCTTGTCTTCAATGCTGCCCCTTAGTCTGAGGTTAATCGGTGCATCCTGTGGCCTGAGTGGTGGTAGCGTTCGTTCCAGAACCATTTTTACCTGTCGGTAGCTGCCTTTTTTTGCAGAGACAATCAGTCTCTCCAGAACATCCGGTAAACATGCCTCCAATTCTTCACGAAAGAGCGTTATCTTGTTCTTGGATCCTTTACGGCGGCCGCAAGGGTTGCCGCTTTGCCCGGGTTTAAATTTAGTGCTCATGTCTGTTTTTTACAGGAAAAATACAGGTTTTGTTAACCTAGCGCTGCGCATAAACACCAGCGGAATATTCATTCAAATAATTAGGGGTTTCTAAGCGATTAATAAATCCGGTACCACGAATAAACTCAACCTCTGTAGTGTATGAGCCATATACCTCATAAACCTGAGTTACATTCTGAGCATAATATTCGGCCTCTAGCGCACCTCGCTCAATATCTATATACACACCTGGTTTAATATTTTCATCACCACGTAAAGTCATGGTCCCGGATTCAAGTGCTGCGTTATCGCGCCGCATATTAATCAGGTCATCACGGCGCTTTTCAAGCCAGGTATGATGCCTATCTTTATATACTTCCTTAATATCACTTGTTTTGTCCGCCACACTGTTGGTATTGTCAACTGAGGTCATCATAGATGTTTCGCTGGTCTTACGAATGCCATAAATAATCGGATCAATATTGGGTACGTCTACTTTAAAAGCAGTGCCATTCTGCATGGATTGAACGTTTATTAGTTGAGCATCGTTCATGTAATCTTGGGGCGTTTCAACATGAAAGTAATTAAATAACCCCCGGGTATTTCTCTCAGAATTTAGTGATACCACTGCATCAGATTGCAATTTAACTCTGCCAGGCTCGACAGCATCAACCATAATCAAATCACGGGTAGTCACATCATGATAAGGCCTTGCCCTGTAAAGCAGGTGCGCCCCATCGTCATCGTCATCAAAAATCAATTCATTCCAGGGCAAGTCCGTCCAGCGCGTCATTAAGTTCCAAATACTGCCCTCATGGGCCTGCATGCCATATAGGCCGACGCGACCCTGAGCAACACTGGCCTTAACATTTAATAGAAGCTCTTGTTGAAGGTGAGCTTTTTGGCGAAGTTCTTTAAGCCAAGGATTAACAATCTTATTAACTATTTCAGATACAAAATCGGCGGGTTTCAAGTACTCGAATTTCACACCATAGGCAGAAAACATTGGGAAGCTATCCATAATGATCTTCCCGAGCGCATAATCTTTTTTATAAAAAATTAGAATGGACTGCATGATTCCGCCCCAGTCGAGACCAGAAACAACTATTCGACGCTGCGGTTTACCATCATGATTAATTGTTTCACGGCGTTTTATGAAGTCGACAAATCCACGAAACACGACCGGAATACGGTTGTATTTATGGGGCTCACGCGCCATTCTAATTTCAATAATATCCATCGGCTCAATCATGGAATACAGCGTATCTCCAGACTGAGGCAATGGTTTATCCGGGAAATCAATTGAGAATACACCGGCAGGTTTATTAATCCCGCGGCTATGTTGAACGACACTGCCTTCAGACAGGTAAGGCGTTAAGTCGATAATGCTGTCAGGGCCTGTGGCGGCCTGCGTTCTGTTTCGATCACGCTGCACTACCTTTACCAAGGTGACTTCTACTTTAGGTTGATAGGCTTTAACCATAAATTACTCCGCTAATTTTACAAAGGTTGGTGGTGGCATTGTCTCTCTGCCAGTCTCGCGTCCACGTCGATTAACATGCTTTATCACAATAGGTTCGAAAGAGACTTTTAATCTTGCGGGATATTCAGCGTCACCAGGCACTATCGGTGACTCTCTTTTCATCGGTGCCCTCATTCTTGGTGCAATTCGACCTGGTTTGCTTTGAGTAACGGCATCAACAACATCCGGTGGCAACTCAGCGAGAATTGAGACGCCTTTTTTAATTATATTAATGGGTTCCAGCAGCATTTCAGCCGACTCCATAACCGCGTTCTTAACAGATACAACGGCATCAAACGTATCAGTGCCTAGATTTTTATCACGGCCTAAAACGGAAAGAGTTGTAGCCAAAGAACGTCGAATATCATCACTCGATGACGCTCCCTGTAATGAACTTCGCTGTTCCTTGGTTAAATCATCACGGCCCAACGTATCTTCACGTAGACTTTGCAGTCTTGCGTCATCTGCAGTAGCTACATCGGCCAGCCCCTGATATGACGTTGCACTCACGCCACTGGGATTAATGCCGTACTGCGTCATCATGTCAGATAACTTGCCATGACTCCCTGGCTTTAGTTCCATCATCGCCATCATCTGCGTCATAGACGTGCTATATAGGCGACTTAGTGCATCGGCCCTTTGCAATGGATTCGCGTACATCTTTTCGGCCAATTGCGTGGTCGCCTCAAAATTTGTACGCCCATCATCAAGCTTGCCAAACATGCCTTTTTCTTGCTGTAACTTCATCTGGAATGGCCCCATATCATTATCAGGGCTTAATGCACGCCATAAAAAGTTTTGCCCTGCATCCCCTGCACCACCTCCCGCCCTGATAGCACTATCCATCTTTCCAACAAGTGCCGCGCCCGCATGACCTTGTAAGCCAGGTCGATTAGATTTATTCATTTCTGAGGTTAAGGCGGCATATCCTTTAACATTTGGCGCATCAACTGTAGTGCTCTCAGCTGTTTGAACAAAACCAAGAATAGCGCCTAGCACCTCATCGGCCTTGCCCCACATGTTTCCAGACGCCACGGCTTCGGCAAACATCATAGCCATTTCTTTTGGCCCAACATCAGATCCACCGCCCGCTTTCATCCATCGGGCCTTGCCAAACATTTGAGTTGTCTGGTTAGGATTTAAACCAAAGGCGCGAGCAAATCCCGCTGATGATTCAACCTCTTCGCTTATCCGTTTTGAATCGGTATAAGCGGATGTTTTTGCAAATGACTGGGCCAGCTTAACGGTCTCGTTATAGGTCATCTGCAAACCATCAGACGCATCACGCACCGTCCGGCGCAGGCCATCAAATTCACCAGAGGTATCATTCAGCATGCGCATAAAGGTATCTAACTCAATAGCCTCATCCTGTGCGCCTTTAACGCCGCCAGATACCATTGAAGTCACTTTACCGATACCTGCCAGGCCTAAACCTATGCCCAGCAACTTACCCATCCCGGGGATAGGCAAGCCACTGAAAAAACCACCACCGCCTTTCCCGCCGTCGCCACTGTCTGGGCTCTGTGAACCAGCCCAGCTAGTGCCTTGAGACACATAATTTGATACCGTGTTTAGATGGTTTTGTCGTTGCTTTTCATCGGGGAACTGACGGTTATAGCCTTTATGCCACTGCATAACATCCTCATAACCACCACGGCGGACCGCCGCAGCCGTTGCGCCCCGCCCCGTTTTTTTAAGTTCTTCAAAATTATCTTGTAGCTGTTTTATATCCTCTGCCAGCGGCTTTAATTCAGCATGAGAAAAATCAATTTCAGAAAGCTTGCGCCCTTCCTGACCAGTTTTGCGAAGGGCTGCTGATATTTGCTCAAGCGCAGATACCATAGAGGAGGGGTCAGCTAATATGGGGACTTTTATACTCATGCTATTGCCTTAAATTAGGGTAGAAAATATTGATGCTAAATTTCATATTGTTCACAGTACGAACCTCGCTCTTTGCCCACGACTCTGCGATGACCATTTTTTTATTTCGTCCCACCAATCATCAACCTCGAAAGGAGTGGCAAGGCCATAATCAACCAGGGCATCGGGATCAATGTAGCCACGCATTCTTGTTACAACCGATCCGGCTTCTTTGGCGTTGCGGGCAACAATGATCAGCGAGTCGTCGTAATCGAAAATGTGCAGCGGAACAAAATGTACGGGTAGTGCACCACGTGCATTTTTACCGGCGATGAATTCGGCCTGCCTGTTTGAACAGCTGGGGCAGAGCAATTTGCCAATCAAACGCATAGCTCTATTGGAGCAACGAACACATCGAACTGGATCAACCGGCCTGCTTTCAATTCCGGAGTGCTTTGAACCAATGCCACAGGTTCGGCAGGGTAGAAGCTGGGGCTCATTTTCGCAATTAGCTGCCTGGGCTCGAATAAACATAGATGCGCAACCAGTTTTGCTTAATCGCAAATTGCCCGCCTGATTCGGGCAGGTAAACATTTTAAGCTCACCACCGGCCACCACTCTAAAAGAGGGTGTTGACGTGGTTGGTTGATGAACCTGTTTATGAGCTGGTGCTGGTAGCATGGGGATATATCTACAGCAGCCCTGTGTTAACGGCAGTGCGCAAGATGTGGCAAGGCTGGTATCGATCCTTCACCCTAACCCCCGGAGCACTTGCAAGCGATTGAGCCGCACCGATTAGTGATGTCTCGAACTGAGCAACCAGTTCACGCAAGACACGGATCTTTTCAGCATGCAGTGCAGCGTTATAAACTGTCTGTGCGAGTGAAAGGTCGTGCTCGATGGCATCAGTTCCAATAGCAGGCATGCTGCCGGTCTCACGGCTGATCAGCTGGGCTAAACCATCTCGATCTGCGTCGAGCAAAGCCAGGTCTTGAGCATCTTTATTATCGTCGTGAATGCCGTTAGCACGGCGTTGAATAATTTCATTGCGGGCGGCTTCCAGTTTCGCTTGGCGCTGCCTTAGCCGTTCAATGTAATTCGTGTATGTTAGTTTTTTTTCTTTCGCTGCGGCTAGCTGTTTTCTTCCGATTAATATATTTTCAACTAAATGGATAGGAAGGTGCGCTACCGGTGCTTTAAATTGCATCAGGTTTTCAATATCTGTATTTAAATCATTCAATGCTACCTGAATCATTTGTGATGCTGGTTCTTGAAGTTCTGATTTTGTTTTTACATTGGCCTTGGCGATCGCTTGATGCTCTTTCTCTACAGCTAAAGTCAATTCAGCTCGTGCATTTTTCAGCGTTCGTCGAGCTTCAATCGTATCCTCACCATCGCACAACAGCGCGTCCAGTTCTGATTGCGCGATTTCAACTTGCTTGCGTAATGTGTTTGTGTTCATAGATAAATCCTCGATTGGAATTGGTTTAAATTAAGCCGCGTTGAGCGAGTTTGGCTGACGTACGGTTAGCGATATTTTCAAGCTTGATAGCCTCGAGTCCAGTGATTGCCTTGGACATGATGGCGTCCTTCAGTGATTGCCTGAATTGCCCCATTTTTTCCTGATTAGCTTTTTTGAGCTCAGCCTTTGATGGAGTAAGCTCGCGCTGTAATTTATGTGATGCCTTTGTAAATCTCTTATAAAGAGCTTTACGATCCTTTTGGTGTTCATTGAAGTTAGCTAAGCTCTTTGAGATGTTTCTCTCTTCATTCCGTTCGATTATCTGAGTGTTTATCTCTTCTATTAATGTTGAAAAATTACTTTTATGCATCCTATATCTCCTCTGGTTTTTAAAGTTTTAATTTCACGATTGAAGCCCAGTCAATGAATTTGAGCAGGTATTTTTTTGCGGGTATTTTGCTCCTTGACCAGTAAGGTAATTCGTTCAATAACGTCAAACCAGAAGTCATTTACCTGAAGATAAAATCCTGGGGAAAGATTCACCTCAGTCTGTATCCAGGCTGCTGTAGTTGTTAAAACTAAATCAGCAATGCTTTCACTGTCTCGTGATTTTATAAGTGAAATTACTTCATTGAGCAAAGCGACTGTTTCCTCGTTTAAATCTTTCATGTTGTATGGATCAATACTCATCGACAAAGCCTTCCAGCATGGCAGCATCAGGGAGCTCACCTGTTGAGTCTGAATAAGCAGCAACAAACACGGCAAGTATTCGCGCTTGCATCTCCAGACTAGCCATTCTCAGGCGTTCAGAATTGAATTCATCAAGGTTATTAATATCCCCAGGAAAGGTGGCTGCAGCTGCGAATTTTTCAATCATCTGAATGAGTACGGCCTTATCCTGTTTTTCAAGAAGAGCTACGATTTCTTCGTACCGATTAATGGCCTTAATAGGTAAGTTACAGGTGAAGCCGTCAATATTTTGTATGGCTGCATCTAGGGCGCTAATTTTATCGTTGTTGTGCATTGTTAAATCCTCCAGCGGGTTTTGTTTTTTGAAAATACTTTTGTTAGTTAACCTGGTTTATTTGTTGACTGCCTCGTAATCGAAACCGCCACGCCAATTATTTTTTTTGGCACTTGGTTGGTCGGAGGGTATAGGCCCAGTATAATTATCGAAGCGCAAGTGCTCACCCCGAAACGATAGGTGCACTGTACCGGTGGACCCATTGCGTTGCTTACGGATGATTAACTCAGCAATTCCCTGGCTATTTGAGTCTTCGTTATAAACCTCGTCGCGGTATATGAATGCGATTAAATCCGCATCTTGCTCGATAGCGCCCGACTCACGAAGATCAGACATTACAGGGCGTTTATTAGGCCGGCTTTCAAGGTTTCGGTTCAGCTGTGACAGTGCAATGACAGGCACGTTTAATTCTTTGGCTAAAGCCTTTAAGCCTTGCGTGATACTCTCAATTTCAAGATTTTTATTCGCGCCTTTCCCGTGCATGAGTTGCAAATAATCAATAACAACAAGGCCAATATCGTGTTTACGTTTCAGGCGCCGTGCGCGTGATCTAACTTGGTTAACACTTAACGCCGGTGAGTCGTCAACGAATAGAGGTGCATTTTTTAATCGCAAAGTAGCAGAGGTAATGCGCGTCCATTCGTGGTCATCAAGATTGGCTGTTCGGTATTTTTGGAAGTCAATTTTTGCAAGTGATGATATTAATCTTTCGATTATTTGTTTGCGCGTCATCTCCATGCTGAAAACAGCAACGGCAGTGCCACTAAGTGCAACATGTTCGGCCACATTCATAGCAAAGGTGGTTTTACCCATGGACGGGCGACCAGCCCAGATTATTAAATCGCCAGGGTGCATACCTGCAGTTTTTTTATCCATTTGGCGAAAGCCAGTGGGTAATCCGATAATAGCGCCCCCATTTTCGAGTGCTTCTTGGAGGTCGTTTAGCGCTTCCGGGATACCGCAGCCTACGAGAATCGGGCCGTTTCTGTTCATGTTGCTTTGGTTATCAATGGCAAACATCAGTGACTGGGCTTTGTCGATTTTGGTGCTTATATCATCTGGGCTTTGCGCGAGTTCAGCTATCTGGCCACCCAGGCTAATTAACTGTCGATCAATGGATTTATCCCTGACAATGTCGGCATATGCACATATATTTGCCGCCGAAGGTATATCTTTGGCAAGCCGCCCTAAATAGGCCAGGCCTCCCGCGTCTTTAAGCTCGTTGGTTTTAGCTAGCTCATCAGACAATGTGATCACGTCGAAAGGCTTGTTATTGGCTTCTAGTTTGGCGATACTGCGAAAAATAAGCCTGTGATCATGCCGATAAAAATCATCTTCGGTTATACGGTCAGCGATTTTCTCAAAGCCATTTTTATCCAGCATGATACCGCCAAGTACCGCTTGTTCGGCTTCACTGGAATTAGGGGGTACCAGATAATTATTTTCTTGGGGATGGTTTTTCATGTGGTGCTCTCCCTTTTTTTCAGGTCAACACCAAACTCCAGAACTTTATCGAATCTAGCTCTTTTGATAAGCCAGCCGAGATCAGCTTTCCAAGCTCTGTCATTTTCACCCATCCAATGTGGATTAGCTTTAACCACCCTAAAAAACCAACTCCAAAATTCAATTGATTGGTGCTTCTTATCTTCGTGCCACCGTGTTGAAAGGTCTTTTTTCCGCTGGCCATCCCAACGACTGATAATTACACTTTGAAGCTCAGGTAATATTTCGTGATAAAGGTTTATAATTTTTTCATGAGGGCAGGGTGGCGGCTTGCTGCCACCTTCTGACCCTTTAGGGTCAGATAATCTTTTATCTGTATCTGTATCTGTATCTGTATGGCGTGACATGCGTGACGGAGCGTGACAAGGCGTGACATCTTGTGACTCTTTCTCGCGTTGCTTTCGTTTTCGGTTCCGCGCTTGCTGTCTTTTATCTTCGGCATTTTGTATTAGTTTATATTTTTCGTGGTTGACAATGAACCAGCCCCAAGGCCGGTGATCATCAAGCCTAATGATCCGTTTACCGTTGTGGTCTGGGGTTCGAGAATAGGGATCGTCCAGTTCCAAGGAAACGATTCCAGCGTTGATATGTTCGATAGGTATGCCTGTTCGCCTTGTTATTGCAGATGGTGTCATGTCAACGACTCCATCCGCATCAGATAAGATGATCATCTGCTGGAATGTAATCAACGCTTGCCAGTCCTCGGTCAAGGTTCCATCAAACATAGATTCGAAAATTTTACCGTACATTTTATTTTTCGCTGTCCGAAAGAAAAATAATCAAGTGGTCCTTCCATTGATTGATCTGGATTTTTTTATTGAATTGGCTGCCAATATTAGCGGCAATGAGGTGCGCCTGTTCGAGGTTCCAGGCGGCATTATGTTTAATGGCTGGGGGTGTAGGGTGCGTCATTATTCCACCTCCTGCGCGGTCGAGGTGCGGCGACGACTTAAAATGAATTTGGCGACATCATTCAGTCTGTATCTTATGCGGCGTCCGATTTTAAAGTATGGCAGGTCATGTCTGCCGGTTGATCGCCATACAGCACTAGTTCCATCTGCTACCCCAAGGCCGATCTCTAGTTCTTTTGAGTCGATCATTGATGGCGGGTTTTCTGCGGTGTAGCCTAGGCTAATAAGGAAATCGCTTTTGATTTCTTGAAGAAGTATTGTGTCTGACATTGCATCCATCCGTTATTAAGTAATTCGGTATTAAGGAATTCGGTATGGAATGCAGTCTAATTAAGAATTATTAATGATAAAAAATGTGTAAACTAATTTTTTTCTAGGCTGATGCTACACATTCATCTGATGATGCAAGGTCTTGCACGGAAAACAATATTGTCTCTGGATGTTATTGGAGATCTGCTATAATCCGCAGCAATGAATACATCACGGATAAATAAAAATAATGGACCTGATGGTTTGTTAGGGGATTTTGAAGTCTCCGAGGTATTTGAGCGAGCTAGCTTCTTCCCGGTAGCTTTAACGTATAGTTTCCCTAAGTTGTCCTCTACCATATCCAGTATATTAAATTTCTCATCTTTTTTTAGAGTTTTTTTAAAAGAAGTTAGCTCCTCACAGGTCTTTCTTATTGGACTTAGAAGATTACATATTTCTGATGGAGAAGGGTATGTGTCAAATCCTGTTATCTCGAATTTATCGTTAATATGTGACCACAGCATATATTCTTGAGTCTCATCTAGCTCATCTAGTTCATTTTTAATTTTGATTATTGCAGTGCGCAGTTTTTTGAATTTATCCTTGTTGGCCTTGCGGGAATACAAATCTTTTAGTGGATGCATTGTTTTTAAGTTGAAAATATACCCATCTAGTTCTTCAGCTAAGGATTCAATCATTTTTTCATCGTTCTTGAATTCGCCTTTTAGGGGTAAGCTTCTTATGATGGATTTCGATGTTTCTATACTCATGCTTTTTTATTTCCAATATTTGGGAACGTAAGTACATTATCTTGCGGCTTAGCCAGTAGTAATATGTGATCGGTTATTTGCTGCATTGGGTAGCGTAGGCGCTCAACGTCAGAGACTATATAACCATCAGTAACATCACCGCTGCTTCTATGGTTCAAAAGTCGCTTGAGGGTGTAGTCTCTTATACCAAGGCTTTCAGCGACGGTAATGAATGTCCTTCGTAGATCATGTAGAGTGAAGTTAGTCTCGTTAATATTTGAAAATGGGTGTGCAAGAACTAAAGTTTTGCATCTGTTTCTAATATTTGAGATAGATTTTTTGGGTTCGACAAAGTGTCCTGACTTACCAGAGCCTGGGAAAACATAATCACTATCGCCTTTGTCTTTATGGCGATCCTGAAGCAACTCCAACAGAAAATCAGATAAGGGTAGTATTTGTGGGTGTCCATTTTTGGTTTCAGGAATAGTCAATGTCTTGTGGGTGAGGTCCACCCACTCCCATCGAAGCCCGGCAGCTTCTCTACGACGCAGGCCGGTGAACAGGATTAAAAGCAGGTAGTCTCTGATTAGCTTGGGATCTGCGCAGTCCAGCCACTCAGGAGTAGAGGTAACTACGTTATACCAGGGTCTTATATTTGCAGGCTTAAGGTATGAGCTACGTCGGGTTTCTTTAAACCAGGCTTTTGCGTAATTGAGGCGCTTAACTGGGTTGTGCAGAATAATAGGGTTGCCTTGCTCATCTTCATATTTACCATGAGCATATTCATATAGTGCTCGAAGGACTCTCATTACTTTGTTGGCTGCACTAGGAGATTTCTTTCCAATACGACTATGACGTTGTTCGATTTTGTCTCTATTGATTTCAAGCAGTGGACGATCCATCCAGTCAGCTACGTATATTTCAAGATGTCGCTTGTAGCTATTAGCAGTGGATTCTTTTAGGCTTGAGCGAGTTGTGGTGTAGTCCTCTAGGCATTGTCGAATTGTGGTTTTTTTAGATTCTTTGGCTTTTTCTGAGGTCTTAGGGTCAATTCCATCGTTTATCGAGCTTAGGTAATTACTTGCCTTTTTTCTGGCTTGTTCAGTTGTAATGTCTGGGAAACGGCCAAGCTTTCTGAATATGGTTTTCCCGTTAAAATTTGTGCGAATGTAAAAGGCTTTGATACCGGAAAAACCAACTAGTAATTTAAGAGCTCGCTGTTCAGTATCATGATACGTGTCTCTTCCCGTATCTGGAGGGGTGATGTCTTTTATCCGAGCATTTGTTAGTTTGAGTTCAAGCTTATTTTCCATGTCAAAAAACCAGTGATTTCATATGTATCGGCTATGTATCGGCCTAGTGGTAAATAGAGGTCTATTTAGGTTAAGTTATATTAAACTAGGGTTCTGAATAAGTCATTGAAATTTATTGATATATATAGATTGATATAGTTTTGTTAATAATAGTTAATATAAAAGACTTAGAACTCATAATGATGGGGTCCCTAGTTCGAATCTAGGTGTTGCCACCATATTCCCTTATAAAACAGCCGCTTACGAAAGCGGCTGTTTTTGTTTCTGCTCAAAATAACCTTGTCACAAAAATGATGTGGTCATCTTTATTGAGTAAATTTATACCCAAAAAATACGCCTTAAAAATTTCAGTGATGTAGTCATTTCAAAAATCCTTATAAAATTTTTTGTCACATAAAAAAGTTGTTTGAAGGGTGAAAATTTTAGGTTCAAAAAAACCATGTGACAGAATTGTGACCGATTTGTGACGATATGGGTTTTTGCTTAAATTTGATGTCCATAAAACTAGGCTGTAGTGACTACTACACTGTTTTCCTGAATATCCTGTTTAGAATTAAAAATGTTCGTGTTTGAGCTGTGCTCTCAGGCATGAACTAGTCAAATTTCATACAAAAATCCTGGCGCTCTCCTGTTGAATGATTTGTTGTTTATAATGAAAAAATATTGGAATAAATAGAAGTAGGTAAAAAATGAAAAAAACCATCATAATGGAATTTAGCAAATCAACTAAGGGAACGCATGTCTACGCAAATAGCGAAGCTGATTCACCAGTATCCTCAATTTACATAAAAAGAAGTGAGTTGCCATCTGAACCCCCCGTTAATATTACGCTGACTATTGATTTTGAAGATGAGAGCAATAACGATTGAATAGCTTTCATAAAACTGAAGGAAAAAATATAGGGTTAACAGGAGTCGGTCTGCGCAGAAGAAGGCAGATAACAATCCTATAGCGGTCTGTCGTGATATTGATGTGAGCGGCTCAAACCACCGCATAGGTGACGCTCGATTAATTGATGGTTAATGCTTGGAAAGTCGTAAACGGAAGTACCATTTTTCATAACATCTAAGTGTAAATCCTCCAAAGCAGCCATTCAAATACTGTCGGATTAGTTTATATTCACAAAATTAAACTAGATTCTCACTGAAATTTGTCTGATACGCCTGTACAGCGGCTTCCGACCCAAAGCAGCCGCTCACTAAAACAAAAATAAATGTCATCAATCTTTACAGTTAATACATACTTAGCAACACTGATTTAATAAACACCTATATTATCAATGCCTTATAAACATGGTATATATTTTGCTTTAATTGCTTATTAATCGATAGATATTAATAAATATGTAAAGGACAGCAACAAATGAAATTATGGAAATTAGCCACCGTATCAACAGTATTACTTGCATCGAGCAGTGCAAATGCTGCGTTAATCGAACGATTAGGTGGGCGCGCAGCTTATGATACAGATTTGGATATTACATGGTTAACCAATAGCTCTGATGGTATGGGGTGGGCAGATGCAAAGGAATGGGCGGCCGGTTTATTTATTGACGGTTATATAGGGTGGCGATTACCCACTACATTCACTGTTGATAGTAGCTGCACGGCAAACACTGCTGGAACCTTGCCAGCCGCGGCGGGCACAGCAAACGGTTACAATTGTATTGGCAGTGAGTTAGGGCATCTCTTCTATAATGAGCTTGGAGGCACTGCAGGCAATACTATACTTGGCAGCACTGATCCCGATGCTGCACTATTCTCTATCGATCCGTCTGGCTTAGTACTATGGTCAAATACACCAGACGCATCCAATCCTAATAACAACGCTTATTATTATAATTTTAGCAATGGAGAACAAGGTATTAGTGGCAATGGTGCTGGTTATTCGGTATTAGCTGTTCGAGATGGTGATATTAGCGCGGTGCCAGTCCCAGCTGCAGTATGGTTGTTTGGCTCAGGCTTAATTGGTTTAGCCGGTGTAGCTAGACGTAAGAAAATGTAAAAAAACAAATCAATATGGATAATCCAAAGGCGGCTTTTTAGTCGTCTTTTTTATTTCCTATATATTGTATGGTATATTTATCAAAAAATTAATAACAAATTAAAGAGCATAAGGAATGTTCAAGGAAACTAAAATGACAACCACTCTACAACGCACTCTATTTATATTTATTTCAATTTCTTTCCTTTGTTCATGCAACGTTAAGGAATCTCTTGCAGACTTTTCACAAGCAACAAAAGATTTTGGAGAATCACTTAAGATTAATAAATCAGGAAGCGCTAATGCTGCATCAGCGTCAACAACTGTAAATAAGGCACCTTCAAAGAGCAAAAATAGCTCAACTGGTCAATCAAATATCACCTCAAAAAAACTCGTAGCCAATAATTCAGACACAAGCACCGTTTATAACATTAGAGCCGGCGATGTATGGAAAGGAACATATGATTGTAATGGCCCTAAATATGATGTAACGCTCATTTCAGCAATGAGACCAAATACTTCAGGTGGATTGAATATGGTATTTCATTATGTAATCAGTAAGGAAGTGGAAGGTGCATTCTTTTTGGGTTTCAAGCAAGCCGATATTAACAAGAACCTACTCCTCCAAGGCACTTCTGGACTGTGGATTGTAAAACCAAAGGGGCACCACCCTATATATATTAGTACCCTTAAACTCTCAAATAATAATCAACATCTAGCAGGTGAAATGCTTGATGGTGGTAGACCGTGTGGCAGAATTAATGCTGATATGGTAGAGCGAGGAACACCAAAATACGATAAAAGCTTTGAATTTAGCCCCTCAATTAAAGAAATAAAAAACATTATGGTTGCGGAAAAAAGTACTGATATTCCTGTTCAAAGTATTGATTTAAGTGACGATCTACGCTCATTTCAAGTTAGAGATATAAAACTTGGTCAATCTTATAATGAAATAATGAGAATATATCCTAATAAAAGACTTGGTAAAAATAAGCATGGTCGATATACGCTTAGTATATTAAGTGGTGGTGAAAATAAAGATGTATTAGAAGCTACGTTCATAGGTCGTCCACCAAAACTTGGGCCTGTTACTGAAATATTTTTAACACAAAATCTTGGTGTTAGTGAAATAGGCTGTCAGCAACGTGCAGATAAAGTTGGAACTCAGCTAATTAAGAAATATGGCTCTCCAATTGATCATGATAATCGTACTAGAATACATACGACAAAATGGATTCCAGAGGTTACAAAACAAGAATATCAGTCATCTGCAGGGAACATGTATAGTCACTCTCTATTGACTGCAAAATTAACTTGTACTTATGATGAAGTACTTCATTTAAGGTTAATGGCTTCGGGATCTTATGTAACTAAATACATGGGCTACATCAATTCTGAGCACGATAGAATCAGAGAAGAAAAAAGAAAACAAGAGCTCTTAAAGAATAACAAGGAACAAGAGTTGAAAATTTAAGATACATTGACGTTGTTTTTTGTGGAGATTGCTTTTTATACTTGAAATAAAAGGCTTTCAAGCGGCCGCTATTTGCATCTTATGGATTTATCCAAAGCATCCGCTTTCATGATTAAAGCAGACACTCAGCAACATTCCAGTGAGTGTCCGCTTCTGGCCGTTTTCTGCCTGTCGAATAAGGTGTATATACCAACAAGATTAAATAATTAGTTGCCATTACATAGTGGAAAATTTTATTTTTCTGAGCGTCTGCTTTTAATTGTTTTTTAAATAATTTTAAAATCAGTAAAGCTCATACTTAAGATGGAAAATGCGTACATTTAAAAATACTAAATGACCGCTTATGATTGGCAGAAGCTGTTTAAATAAAAATATCAAAAGGTCCGCTTACCTGATGCAGCAGACAAGTTATGCTTTTGTTTAACCATAATCGAGTCAAAGCGGCCAACTTATAGTTTCGCGCACAGTTGTTCGGAATATTGTTAAAACCTATGCAGCAAATTTAACGGGTAATGTATCATGGTCAGATATGAAGCAGGGGGCACCATTTTAAACTATGTATCAACGTGGCTTAACACAACGTTCCACCGAACGTTCACCGCTACGCAGTTGCCGCCGTGTGAGCTAAGAGGTTAGCGGATCAAATGATCACCATGAAATTGAAGATAGTTCCAAAAAATGAGTTAACAAAAGAGCAATTGGAATATATTGAAGAAAGACTCTCAATTCCAAAGCATCAATTTGATGGTGGGCCACCTAATGTATGGAGTATTTATAAACAAGGTCTGTTTGCTTTCTTAGATACAGAGTCAAGTATACCTATAGGTCTTGTTGAAGCATCCGGTCCGAATGACCAAATTGCTCCTAGCTGGTGGCTAGATATAAGGTATAGAGGTAAGGGTTATGGCAATGAAGTAGTTGACACCCTTGCATGTTACTTAAAAAAACAAGGAGTCACTGGTGTTGGAAAAATACAAATTAAAACTCATCAAGGTTCGTACGACGAGACATCTATTTCACTTGCAAAACGGTTTAAAAAACATTTTGAGTAAAAATCAGCTAAAAATGTATAACGAGACCCGAGGTCTCATTAATTCAACTGTTAGATTAGTTGCTGAGTCATGAATATACATCTAGAAATCGAAGATTTAGACGATGAGGTGATTCTTTGGAGATACATGGATCTTCCAAAGTTTGTGTCAATGCTGGAGAAAGAGGCTATTTGGCTAGCTAGGGCTGACACTTTTGGTGATAAGCATGAAGGACGTTTTCCTGATGAGATGCGTGAATATATAGAAAAAGCTTATGAAAGCTTCGGTGTGGATGATAAATCTCCTGTTAATGATGCTTCTGACTTTCAAGATTACTTAGTCAAAAACACATTTATAAGTTGTTGGCATCATAACCTAGAAGAAAACATGGTGATGTGGGAAATCTATGGTAAGGATAAGAATGCGGTTGCTGTTCAAACAACCGTCGAAGCCATAGCTAATTATGTGGATACAAGTGGAATGTCAGGCCATTCATTAATTATGAAAAACGTTGAATATAAAAATGCTGATGAAATTGCTGGTATTCTTGCTTATGAAGACAGCTTTTTTAGAAAGCGCAAACATTTTTCATTTGAAAAAGAAGTTAGGATTAGCTTCGATACTTATTCCCAGATCAACCCAAGTAAAGATACACCGTATGGTCATAAACTACCTGTACAATTCATGAGTGGAATGATTCATAAAGTGTTAGTTCACCCGGATAGCTCGGACTGGTTTTATGATGCTGTAGATTCAATTACTACTAAATACGGATTGCATGCCTCAGTTGAAAGAGGAATGTATGGGAATACGTAATCTGACAAAGTACTGTCTACGCGGAACCTAATGGAGACTGGTTCGAAGTTCCGCGAGATTCTAACGATTTTGCTTTGAGTCAGAGCAGTGGTGAATTTGCAGAGCTTTGACTAGCTCACGTTGTTGGACTGGTTTTCTGCTGTGCTCCAAACCAGCGGAAAATAGGGGCGTTAGGCGAAAATTGAGCACCTAGATGGAATTTAACAGATGGAAAGCACGATAGAGTTTCACCGAACACAGCCAGAAGTATCGCTTGAGAGTCATGTAAGAAAAAGACGAATTCAGCTCGGGGTAGAAGTTTCGAGCAAGTATAAAATTTACCTAGATTTACGGTTCTGGATTCTCTTTCGGGATGTCGAGCTAAACAGGAATACGGACAAAAAACTTGCTCATTTATTATCTAAGGTTGAGCTCCTAGTTAATAACGGTGTGGCTATTTGCCCGATATCTGAATCAGTCTTTATCGAATTGATGAAGCAAAATGATCCAGAAACTAGAATGGCCACAGCAACGCTTATCGATCGATTAAGTTTGGGTGTTACACTTATTGCTCACCCCCTCCGCGTTAATCAAGAGTTATGTAATGCGATTTATACCCGAGCTGGGGCAAAAAACCTCATTCCACTTGACGCCCTGGTATGGACAAAGTTGACTTCTATATTTGGCGAAATGCATCCACATGAAACACCATTTGAGCCGTCAGAAGAACTGGTGATTCAAAAAGGATTCTACGATCACATGTGGGATATATCTCTTGCTAACGTCATTGATACTATTGATTTCTCTAATTGGCATCAACCAAATTGGGATGAAACTGCGGATAGACTCAATATTGGGAGCGCTCAGCATGCGAACGAGATAAAGAGCTATGCGCACGCTTATAAGATCGAATTTGAAGGAGGATTAAGTCTTTTTAAGGTAGAAATGTCGAGGCTGTTTAAAGAGGTCGATGAAGCTGGCCACAAGGATTTCGGTGAGAACCCTCAATGCCTTTCTGAGAAAATGCGATTTACCAGATTCGCGAAATCCGTGTGTACATTGCACATAAGTGCATGTTGTTACGCGGCAGTGCGAAGGGATCAAAAGAGGCTACTTACAGGCAATGACCTTCTGGACTTTCATCATGCTGAAGCTGCTGTGGGATACTGCAATCTGTTTTTGACAGAAAAGCCATTAAGAACTTTGCTTAGCCAAAACCATATTGGGCTGGCTAGTCAATTCCCATGCAGAGTAGAATCCTCGGTAGCAGGTGCGCAGAAGCTATTAGATGAAATTGACGGCTAGCAATTCTATCAAGAGAGACGCATTTTACGCTACGCGGGCTTCACTCCAAAAGCGCCCTTTACTTATGGCGTTGAATGTCAGTTTTCTTGCACATTAGATCAATCTTAAATGACCGCTTCTGATTGGATTGAGACTAAGTGTAACAGCAGACATTTCCAGTTAATCATTGGGCATAGGCATCCATCACATAGGAGACAATAAGGCATTACCTATATAGGTAACAAAAAGACGAATTTAGAGTATTATATTGTCTACTTTTCGTGGGTAACATCAGTAAGTACAAAAAATAAAAGGAAGAAATAGTAATATGAGAATAAATACTTATTAATGGAAGCCGCATTATCATCCGTACTCTTATCTGGTTGTGCCTCCGTGATTACAGGTACAGATAAAAATGTAATATTAAACAGCGAACCAGATAATGTTACATTTATTATGTCTGAGTAAGTAGGGACAGATGAAACTTTCCACTCAAATATACCAGACTACTTTAATTTCTAGAGATGCGAAAATTCTACTTTATTACATTAGTGGGTTAATGAAATATGAATGACATATGGACCTGGTTTAGGGATGAGCATAACAGAGGGGCGATTCAGGTCATAGGCTGGCTTATTGTGGCAGTTGTTGGTGGATTGTGGACATTTTATACATATATTGGTACTACTGAAATAGAAGTAACTAGCTCCGCAGATACTCAAACTAATATTGATGCCGAATCGGCTAGCTTAATAAGTCCCAGTATGTATCCTGTTGTATTAAACACAGGCTCTAAACTTGAAGAGATTGTAGTATTAGGTAAAACAGGGCGATATACAGCAGGGGACATGTTCGAGGCGGGTGAGTATACTTTGTATGTGAAAGATGTTTATCCATCAGACGAACTAATCGGTTATATAAAGGAAAATGAATTTGGCCTTCCTGTTTCATATTTAACAACAATTAATGTCGATAAAGATAATACAGCCTTCAACTTATATGATGAGGATAGGATCACGCAGGATTCACTAGTGCGCAGGTTCACAAGAAATGTCTTTTATGCGGAAATATTTAATGGAATAAAATCAGAGGTGATAATAGATTTTCCAGAGCCAGATCTTAATTTAGATGAGAGGCAGTATTACGTTTTTATTGATGGTAAGCATTATAAAGATTTAAATATAGATTCTTGGAATCTGCAGCCACATCCAAAGTTTATTGGATATTGCAGAAATAATGAAACTAATAAAGATAATATTATCTTTACTCAATCGGGTATGCATGAGTCTCAAATAGTGAAGGTATTAAGAGTGGCGAATGAAAACCAAATCGAGTATGAAAAAATTGGCAATAATGTTTTTAGAAAGCAAGATCTCATGTTATGTAATTCATCTGAACAAGCGTGTATCTGTACATGGCCTTTGACCTTGAATAATATTGATAAAGTCTGGACTGAATTATCTAATAGTGTGCCTTACAACACAAATATAACACAAGAAGTTGTAGAAGCGATCAAACCATTGATCGAAAAGCAACAGGTTTACCCCACGGTGCTAAATGTAGAAATATTGGCTAGTGATAAGATGTGGGCAGTCGTTGCAGTATCGGAGACTATTCGGAACCGAAGTATTATATTCTCATATGATAAAAGTAACGAATTGTGGCGAAGACTTTCAGATAATGAGTTTCCATTTACCGTAGGGGCATTGTGGAGTAATAATATAACACTTGAAAACATTGATGATTTAACTGCTTTACCAATTGAAAAAACAGCGGCACTTCGTGATGACTTGTTTATAAATTGGCGGAGCTCTGGATTTGGAATACTAGATCTAAAAACTGGTCAGTTTGCTAATCATGAATACTACGACTTAAGTGAAGGCGATAATTATGTCGACTCGTCTACAATCTTTAAACATGACAATATCCGCTATTATTTAAATAACTCAAAGTAATGAGATCGAAATGATATTCAACAGCATAGTGTGGTTAATAAATAACACCACCGTACTTTTTCCTGCACTGACAGATTCACATAACAAGGTGCTGCACCAGACTTTTTCTACGCTGCGCTTCGTAAAACCCCGTGAGCTGGGTCGTTATGTCAATTAATATGAAAAGAAAACTAATATATGCTTTATCTTTTCTTGCCATCGTTGGTTTGGTTTTCGCCAGTTACCCGTTTATTAGCAGCCTTAGTATTAGCGAAAAATCCAAATCTGATTCAATTTTCACTTGCTCTGTAGACAATATGAAATCTGGTGAAATTATAGAGTGTGGCAGAGTATCTATTTACAAAAGAACAGAAAACGATAAAAAATATTTAACTAAATTTGCATACATGCTCAGCGATCCACAATCCATCTACAGTAAACAACCTAAAAGCATCAATAAGTTATATCGCTCCGAAAATCCTGAGTACCTTGTTTATTTATCATGGGCTCCTAAACGAGGTTGCCCTTTATCATTAAAAGAATCAATTTCAAGTAACGATGATTGGTATATACCGCCCGAACTTGAAGCATTAAAAGAATTGCCATATTTTACAGAGCAATGTGAAGGTCGCGCATGGGACACAAGCGGCAGGCTTTATCACCGAGACGGTTACCCTGAAGAATTAAATTTAACTATCCCAAATACAAAGTGGGCTTCTAAAACAACTGTACATATATATGCAAACTAAACTTAAAAACGTTCTACGTCTGCTTTTTGATGTGATAACCAGGATACGACTGTCGGCTTATGATTGACTCCAGAAATAAAACTGAAACTAATGTAGTTCATCACTACAATAATAAGTAAATTGGAGCAGATTTACATAAGAAGACATTCAAAGTTAGTGGTGTAATTTCTCTGAACACCACATAGCCGCCATAAGCACTTCTATTATTTAACTTCTTTAAAGCAGACATTTAACCAAAATTTGCACCAAATCCTGTTCTTTGTGTAATGATCTGGCCGGTCAGTACTTGTTGTTATTGATAATGAGACAGTAATCGATTAATGTGAAGTAGAAACAATAACTTACATCAATATATTAGATGTTACCGATATTAGATACACGGACCGGTGGGTCCGTATATCAACTGTTATGTGCAATATAGAAACTTTTCACAACTAAGCTTAGGAAATATAAATGAAAAAAATGTTACAGATTTTATTTTTTGTCAGTAGTGCATTATCTTTTTCAGCTTTAGCTGATATAAATCCATACAAAAACTCGGACAAACGTGCTGAATTTAATATGGGATACACAAAGGCAAAACTAGAGCCTTGCAAAGACAGCCCTATATTAGGTCCAGCATATAAACGTAATGAAAGTGATATAGCGTCATTTCGAACGTACACAAAATCACTCAATGGTTTTGCTAGAAGATCTCTAAATGATGCATTTATATCTGGCATTACTTATGGTAAATCACACCCTATAGATTGTAAAACAGCAGAACCGCTTCCACCAAAGGCACCAGATCCAATATCAAATAAATTTCATGGTGCTTTGAAGAGTAATGGAAAAGAAGGAAGCACTTACTCCGAAATTCCTGAAAACTATAAAACTCCAGAATTACAGGCCGCTTACTATGGCGGCTATGAGTTAGGAAAATTATTTAGCTGTAGAGGCTCAAATAATATATATCAACAAGCTTATGACCTTGAATATAATCAGACGCAAAAATATAGAACACGAATTACAGGTTTCCAGAAAAGCGCATATCTAACAGGATTCAGCCATGGCTTTGAAAAACCAATTGACTGTACTACTGGAAAAAATACAGCAATGCCTGGAATTTACAACGAAACTACATTAGAGATAAACAAAGAAAAATTGGTAACAGCTATTACAAGTTATTACAACATCAAAGGCGAATGGGCTGGAAAGTACACAATTGCAAATCTTGTTTATATAAGAATTGAAGATAATGGGCCTGCATTTAATGCTCATGTCAAATACAAAACGGCTCCAGTCCCTAACTTTAGAGGCAAGGCTAGTTACGATCAGCGCATATTTTCTATTGTGCCACAAGATGGAAAGTATGCAGTCATAAGCATGGCCGGCTATATGTCTGCAAAGCTATAAACACATAACAATTAGCTTCAGCGGATAATTCAAAGTAGCACTTGTTTTGCTTTCGCAAAAAAACGCCACTTTGAATTGCCGCTGAGCAAAGCGTTGATATGATTTCCCCTGTCAACAGACAATAGCCATCTAAATCAAAAATATTTGATTACGTTCTTTTTATATAATTTGATGTGAACACGGAGCCAGTAAAACGACGGTTGATCGTGCTGATATACGTGGATTGGTTACCTACATTACTTGTGTACGTCGCGAAGCTGCCTCTATCTAGGAACGAGAATCAGATTTTTACATCTGTCTAATAACGCCGTC
>Ga0316206_1001135_pt1 | contig 26126 bp, 23 predicted proteins | sample 6monthpyrite_MG_FD_204942 | JGI IMG/M metagenome (GOLD analysis project Ga0316206, IMG submission 204942) | Microbial mat bacterial communities from mineral coupon in-situ incubated in ocean water Damariscotta River, Maine, United States -... | ecosystem: Environmental > Aquatic > Marine >... | reverse complement strand
CTACGACCTTCGGGTTATGAGCCCGACGAGCTACCGAGCTGCTCCACCCCGCAATCGATGGGCGCATTCTACTGAGTAGATGTAGTATTAGCAAGCCTTAATAGAAACATTCTAATAAATAATGCCTTGGTTAAAGTCGCATTTTGCACCATTAATTGCATTATATCTCATATTAATATAATTATTTCCTCAGATAAAGACGGGCTGGTTAAATGCCGATACAATAACTTTAGAGTCATAAATTAAATTGCAATTTGCATAATAACGATGTGTTATCTCTTAGTTTAAAAGATTAAGTGACAGCGCTTTATAACAATTAATTACAGTCAACTCATGAGTTGACTGTTTGTAAGGAGTCTTGTGATGGATACATCGCGTCGAATCATCCTCAAAGCGGGTATGGCGGCAAGTACGCTTGCTGTGGCTGCTGGGGCGGGTCTTTTAGTACCAAACACTGTATATGCTGCCTGGCCAGCAAAGGCGTTCAATGCGACAAAATTGGATGTGGCAATGAATGCTATGACAGGTAAGGATAAACCTGTTGCAAGTGCAGATATTACCGTTGATGCGCCTGATATTGCTGAAAATGGTGCGGTAGTGTCATTTAAGGTAAAAACAACCTTACCTAAAGTAGAAAGTATCTCAGTTTATGTGCCTGTAAATGCATTTCCGCTTTCTGCAAGTTACATTTTGTCTAATCAAATGGAAACCTCAATTACGGGTCGTATCAAAATGGCAAAAACAGCGGATGTTGTTGCTGTTGTTAAGTCAAACGGCAAACTCTATACCGCGAAAAAAGGCGTTAAAGTAACCTTAGGTGGTTGCGGCGGTTAATCGTATATTTTGATTTAAAGAATTTATTGAAGGACATTATCATGGCTAGAAAGATGAAAATTCGTGCTTGGGACAATGGAAAAAATACGTCGATTAAAGCGATTATCTTCCACCCAATGGAAACTGGTTTACGCAAAGACAAAAAAACAGGTAAGAAGATTCCTGGACATTACATTACAGAAGTGAACTGTGAGCATAATGGAAAAAATATTTTAACCTGTTTATGGGGACCGGGAGTTTCAAAAAATCCATTCCTTTCATTTGATTTTAATGGCGCTAAAAAAGGCGACAGCGTTAAAATCTCCTGGGTTGATAACCAGGGTAAAAAAGGCGGATCTACAGCAAAAATTTCTTAAGGGTTTAGCGGTATATAAGTCTGAAAAAGGTGCACTAAGTGCGCCTTTTTTATTGCTATCAAAATAAAGTAGTATTCATCCATGGCACTGCAAATATCAACTAATGTGACTCTATCTGAGGCTGAAATCGAGCTTAGCGCTATTCGTGCGCAGGGGGCAGGCGGTCAAAATGTAAATAAAGTCTCTAGCGCAATCCACTTACGTTTTGATATTAAATCTTCCTCTTTACCTGATTTTTACAAAACCCGTTTACTGAAATTAAAGGACAAAAGGATCAATAAAGAAGGTGTTGTGATCATTAAAGCACAACGCTATCGCACTCAGGAAAAAAACCGGGTTGAAGCTTTACAACGTTTGCAGGAGTTAATAAAAAGTGTGGTTGTGGTGCGTAAAAAGCGAATCTCAACCAAACCCACCCAGGCCTCAAAAACGCGTCGTATGGATGAAAAAACTAAAAGAGGCAGGGATAAACAATTGAGGAGAAAGGTTAGGGAAAACGATTGAGTTATATTTTGTAAGTGAATACTATAGTTTAAAGGATTTCCGGCAAAATCCGATAATATATAAAGGTTTGTTAATTGGGTTTTCCGCAAAAAATGCAAAAATATTTTTCTTCTCTCTTTTTAGGGTTATTTCAGTTAATTGCGTTATGTTATTCATTTTTCGTTTCATGTCACCGTTTAATAAAAAAACAACGCTCAACATTGCTTTTATTATTTTTTTTTACCGCAATCGGTTGGCTTGCTGCTGATGTCTTAGGTTTAAATGAAAAGCTGCTAAATAAAATATCAAAGACATACGGTGAAGCCGCTAAAGACCGCTTACTCGACTGGCAAGCGGTGGTGTTGTATGACAGTATCGATCTTGATGAAAAAGGCAAACTTGAAGCAGTAAACCAATTTTTTAATCAAAACGCGCGTTTTGTTAATGATATCGATCACTGGAAAACGGAAGATTATTGGGCAACACCGGTTGAATTTTTATCTACAAATGGAGGTGATTGTGAGGACTTCTCCATCGCAAAATATTTTACCCTAAAAGAAATGGGTGTGGCGGTAGAAAAAATGAGAATTATGTATGTAAAAGCTATTGAGCTAAATCAAGCGCATATGGTGCTAGCCTATTATTCCAGCCCGGAGGCGGAACCCGTTATACTCGATAATCTGATTAATGAAATTAAACTTGCTTCAAGTCGAACAGATTTAGTGCCCGTCTACAGTTTTAATGCAGAGGGTTTATGGGTTTCAAAAGAACGCGGTAAAGGACTACGACTAAGGGTGGGAGGTTCTGAACGTATTAGTTTATGGAAAGATCTTGGATTGCGAATTAAAAACCAAGACAACTAATCATGCTAGCATCAATCAGGCGAACAAAACTTCTATAGTAAACAACAATAAATTACGGCTTGTTATATTATGACTTTATCAAAACAACTCATTATTATTACCTCAATCGTATTTTCTATATTATTTGTTGGCACTCTCACGGTTAGCATAAATAATATGCGCGCTTATCTCACGCAACAACTTGAATCGCATGCACAAGATACAGCCAGCTCTTTAGGATTGTCGTTAACACCGCCTTTTAAAAGCAACGACACCGCATTAATGAACTCAATGATCGATGCCATATTCGACCGTGGTTATTACCGTGAGGTTCGGCTTGTCGCAATTAATGGAACACCTATTATAGAACGAAAGATCCCGGTTATGGTCGAAAATGTTCCGGCCTGGTTTATCGAATCCATTCCTTTAGAAACGCCAGAAGCGATAAGTACAATTTCTAGCGGATGGAAACAAGCTGCGCGAATACATGTGCGTAGTCATCCAGGTTATGCTTATTTAGAATTATGGCATAATACGGTTGAAACCTTTAACTGGTTTTTACTTTCTTTTGTTCTGGCCATTATTAGTTTTATTTTAATTCTACGTTATATTTTATTACCGTTAAAACTTGTTGAACAACAAGCTATTTCCATTACACAACGTGAATTTCCTATCTTAAAAGTCATCCCGAAAACACGGGAACTAAAACGTGTTGTTATTGCAATGAATAAAATGTCTGAAAAAGTTAAAAGCATGCTAACCAAGCAAACGGACACTATTGAACGGGTACAAAAAGAAGCTTATGCCGACAAGTTAACGGGGCTTGCCAATAGACGTAGTTTTGATATGCGGCTTGAATATACGGTTAACGCAAAAAATAAAATTGAACAAGCCACTTTGATGTTTGTGCGTATAAAAGGCCTGATGGACATTAATAATGAAAAAGGGTACCAGGAAGGCGATGCTGTAATTAACTATGTTGCGGATGTTATTACACGTTGTTTAGCAAACTTCCCACATGCTTTTGTTGCACGTACTTCAGGTGAGCAATTTGGTATTTTATTACCCAATAGTGTTATTGCAGACAGTAATGAATTAGCCAATGATATTGCATATCAAATTCCATTAGGTAGTGTGAATCAGGAACAAACAGATCTCTGTCATATTGGCGGTGCCTGGTATTCACAACGTAACGGAACAATCAGCATTAAAGATTTATTATCAAAAGCAGATTTGGCCTTACGTAAGAGTATGAATCAAACAGCTGATAGTGGTAGCCGTATTTTAAGAATGGATGATGAAGGTACATCACAGTTAAATTATGGCGCACAAGTCTGGGCAAAAACATTGCGCGAAGGCATAGAAAAACAAGGTTTCCGTTTTTTCCAACAACCGATTATTTCTCTTACAAATGATAAAATAATTCATAATGAAATATTTACTAAGTTACTATCAAAAGAAGGCGATTTAGTTTCGGGAATGAACTTTATTCCCATGGCTGAAAAAATGGGTTTAATGCCAGTGTTGGATAAAAATATTATTGAAAGCTTTATACATCAACTAAAAGAAAAAGAGTCTGATGAAAGTTACAGTTTAAATATTTCACCTTCATCCTTTCATAATAATGATTTTGTGCAGTGGCTGTTGCAAACACTACAACGTGAGCCAGAAGTGGCTAAACAGTTAGTATTGGAAACATCGGAGTACGTTGTTACCTCAAATGTGGACTATTTTAAAAAGCTCGTTAGTGATTTCCGTATGCTCGGTTGTCGATTCTCGTTGGACCACTTTGGTACGGCATTTACCCCGTTTGGTTATTTGCATGACCTCAAACTCGACTACATCAAAATTTACGGTGGTTTGGTGAATGGCGTTAGTGAAAACAAAGATAACCGTTTTTTCATTCAATCTCTCTGTCAAATTGCTCATGGCCTCGATATTGAGGTCATTGGTGAATTTGTCGAAAAAGAAGAAGATTTTATCGTACTCAAAAAGCTTGGCATCAATGCAGTGCAAGGCTATTTTATCGGCCAAGTTACTGAATATTAATATATAAGTTGTTTTATAGGCAGTATTCCGATAAAGTCAGTATAATTGAGTGTCGCTATCAATAAACTTTCACAAGCTGTTCAGCTTCTTTATGCTGAGCTTCTTCAACAGGGTAGATGCACTGGCGACGAAGGTAATCAACAATCGCTTCGGTGAGAAACCCTGATACATTTTTGTGGGACTCTTTGGCGGTCGCCTTGAGTTCATTCCAAACGGACTCTTCAACTTTCGAATTTATTGTAATAGTCGCCATGTCACATGGCGTAGATGACAAAGGTTGATGTGTCAATCTTTGTCTAGGCTAAGTTTTGCCTCAATAGTAAGGGTCGAGTTACTCTTCTATTTATCCACATAAAATATTGGTTTTTTATCTTGATCTAATTGAAAATTGTTATAAACTGTTAACTGCGTCACAAAATTTGACGTGGCGGCTTAGTTAGAAGCAATGCAAAATTTTCCCTCCCCCCTTTTTTTCATTGTTTCCTATATGCAAGCAATCGATTTGTTGCCTGTTTAACACAAAAATAATAATAAAAATGTGTCGATAGCCGTTACTCTGTTGGATTTATGCCAACCAGCTGCGGTATTTTCATTGTTGGGAGTGAATGAGGTGTCATATCATGTCAGTTGAACACACAGCAAAAAGTTCATACGCTTTTTTACAGAAAACAAAAACGAGAAACTTACTGCAAAATCATGCATTAACTTCGTCTGCTGTACAGTTCGCGATTGATTTACTTCTAACACTTTCAATTTTATATGCCCTTGTGGTCAATAAAATAGGTGGTTTTTCTGAACCCTATATAACCTTTGCAATCATCACCACCTTGTTAATGATCCTGGTTTACTACAATAAGGGCTTATATCGAAGCCATAAAACCCTTATAAAAAATTCCCTCAGCGTTTTTCGTGCATGGCTCTTTGTCACCATGTCTTTAGTTGTTATTGGCTTTATCACTAAACAATCAGCCACTTTTTCACGCGAGGTTTTGCTCGTATGGTTTTTTGTTGCTGGTGCGTCACAAGTAGCAGCGCACGCTATGTTTCGTACTTACATGCGCAAAATACAAAAATCACAAAATCATGCAAAAGCGCTGATTATAGGTGCGGGTGAGGTTAGCCGATACCTTGCAGAACGCATTAATGATAACCCCTGGTTAAAACAAAATATTGTTGGTGTGTTAGATGATAATGCACAGAATCTTAGTAACTGGAACACGAAAGTTTTTCCTATAATGGGTGGTCTGGATGGCTTTGATGAAATCGTGAAGCACAATGACATTAAGATTATTTATATCTCGTTACCCATTACTGAAATGAGTATGTTGGAAAAACTGCAAATTGAAAGTTTAGATAAAAATATCGAAGTGCATTGGGTGCCGCCCATATTCGATATGACCCTAATCAACCATAGCATCAAACAAATTGGCAATGTACCGCTTATTGCCCTGTCCGAAACACCATTAAATGGGCAACGCGGTAACTCAAAAAAAGTACTCGACTACAGCTTGACCATTCTCGCTGTTATTGCCTTAAGCCCATTACTTATTGCCACCGCGATTGCGGTAAAACTCAGCTCAAAAGGTCCCGTGCTATTCAAACAAAAACGTCACGGCATGCAAGGTGAAGTCTTTAATGTATGGAAATTTCGAAGCATGCGTGAGCACAAAGAAGGTGATGGAGAAATCACTCAAGCCACAAAAGAAGACCTGCGTATTACCAAAGTGGGTAAGTTTATTCGTAAAACCAGCATCGATGAATTGCCACAACTATGGAATGTACTTAATGGTACTATGTCATTGGTTGGCCCAAGGCCACATGCCGTTGAACACAATAACTTTTATTCGGATAAAGTGATCGCCTACATGGCACGGCATAACATTAAACCCGGCTTAACAGGATTAGCGCAAGTGAATGATTGTCGCGGTGAAACCAAAACAGTCGAAGAAATGGCAAGACGTGTCGAGTATGACCTTGAATACATAAATAATTGGTCAGTGGGGTTAGACATGAAAATCATCTTTCAAACGGTCTTTGTCTTATTTTCTGATAAGGCTTATTAGAAAAAGAGTCTTTAATTAGAAGTCGTAGGTCGAAAGACTTACGACTTTTTTTATGTATAATAAAACGACAAACGACAAACGACTGGATTTTATAAAAATGAAAAAGGCACTAATCTCAGGAATTACAGGCCAAGATGGCGCCTACCTGGCAGAGTTTTTATTGAGTAAAGGTTATGAAGTGCATGGTATTAAACGTCGTGCTTCTTCATTTAATACCGACCGAATCGACCACCTTTATCAAGACCCACACGAATCAAATAAAAACTTCTACCTCCATTATGGTGATTTAAGTGATTCATGTAACCTTATTCGTTTAATGCAAGAAATTAAACCAGATGAAGTTTATAACTTGGGTGCACAAAGTCATGTCGCAGTATCCTTTGAAAGCCCAGAATATACCGCAGACACTGTTGGTCTTGGTACATTACGTATGCTCGAAGCAATACGTATTGCGGGCCTTGAAAAAACAACAAAATTTTATCAGGCATCAACTTCAGAGTTGTATGGTGAGGTACAAGAAATCCCACAAAAAGAAACTACCCCTTTTTATCCTCGTTCACCGTATGCTGCCGCAAAACTTTATGCCTATTGGATTACGGTAAATTACCGTGAAGCCTATGGCATGTATGCCTGTAACGGTATTTTGTTTAATCATGAATCACCAGTTCGTGGTGAAACATTCGTAACACGTAAAATTACTCGTGCACTCGCACGTATTAGCCTGGGTCTACAAGATTGTTTATTCCTGGGTAATATGGATGCTAAACGAGACTGGGGCCATGCAAAAGATTACGTTGAAATGCAATGGCTGATGTTGCAGCAAGACAAGCCAGAAGATTTTTGTATCGCCACCGGTGTACAATATTCAGTACGTGATTTTGTAAATGCTGCCTATGACCATGTTGGAAAGAAAATTCGTTGGGAAGGAAAAGGTGTAGACGAAAAGGGCTATGACGTAGAAACAGGAAATTACATTGTCGCAGTAGACCCTCGCTATTTCCGACCAACTGAAGTTGAAACACTGTTAGGTGACCCGAGCAAGGCAAAAGAAAAATTAGGTTGGGAACCAAAAATTACGTTTGAAGAAATGGTCCATGAAATGATGGAAAACGATCTTACTCTGGCTAAACGTGATGCCTTGATCAAAGAGCACGGTTATAAGGCATTTGATTACAATGAATAAAAAATCCTGTCATTGCGAGCGATAGCGCGGCAATCTCAAAAATTTTAAATACCGTCATTTCGGCCAGAGAGCCGGAAGAAGGTGAGACTGGTCAGTCGAGAAGCTAGCCTGGGCTATCCAGTAGAAAGATTATTAGGTTGAAATTTTGGAACTAAAATTAAAGTGAATAAAAACTCAAAAATATACATCGCAGGACATCGAGGTTTAGTGGGGTCAGCCATTATGCGGCAACTTGAAGCCCGTGGTTTCTCAAACCTCATTACCTGCACACATAAAAAATTAGATCTTACTAATCAGGCCGCTGTTCAGCAATTTTTTGCAGAACAAAAGCCAGACTACGTTATTCTGGCCGCCGCCAAAGTAGGCGGTATACACGCCAACAATACATACCCAGCAGATTTTATTTATAAAAATATGATGATTGAAGCAAACGTCATTGATGCAGCATATCAAAATAATGTAACACGATTATTGTTTTTAGGAAGCACCTGTATCTACCCTAAAGCTGTAGCTCAACCTATGCGAGAAGACTCGTTACTGACCGATGTTTTAGAGCCCACCAATGAACCGTATGCCATCGCGAAGATCGCCGGTATAAAACTTTGTGAATCATACAATCGTCAATACAGCACCGATTTCCGTTCAGTGATGCCAACCAACCTATATGGTATTAACGATAACTTTCATCCTGAAAATTCACATGTTATCCCGGCACTTATGCGCCGTTTCCATGAAGCAAAGCTTAATAATGATAAAGAAGTCGTTGTGTGGGGTAGTGGCACCCCAATGCGTGAGTTCTTATATGTGGATGACATGGCGGAGGCCTCATTATTTGTACTTGAGCTGGACGAAGCAACCTATCAGGCCAATACAAAACCGATGTTATCACACATTAATGTAGGCACCGGTAAAGATGTCACTATACGTGAGATGGCTGAAACCATAAAAAGTGTGGTCGGCTTTAAAGGTGAACTTAAGTTTGACACCAGTAAGCCAGATGGACCTAAAAGAAAGTTAATTGATGTGACACGATTAACGAATATGGGTTGGACATATGACGTAGAGTTAGAAGAAGGTTTAAAGAAAACTTATGGCTGGTATTTAAAAACTAATGACTAAAGGCACAGAACAAGAGACAATTCTCGTTGTTGGTGGTGCAGGCTATATTGGTTCTCACATGGTCAAGATGTTATTGGAAAGCAATTATAAAGTTGTCACGCTGGATAATTTGTCAGGCGGTTATCGTGATGCGGTAGTTGGTGGTGAGTTTGAATATGCTGATTTAGCAGATAAAACTGAGCTAGAACGCGTATTTAAAAAATATCAGTTTGATGGTGTAATGCACTTTGCTTCATATATACAAGTAGGTGAATCAGTCATAAAACCAGCCATGTATTATGAAAACAATGTTGTTAATACATTAAATCTACTTGATGTAATGGTTAAGTTTGATGTTAAGTCATTTATCTTTTCTTCGACAGCAGCTCTATTTGGAGAACCTGAATATACGCCGATAGACGAAAAACATCCTACCAACCCGATTAGCCCATATGGTCGTAGTAAGTTAATGATCGAGCAGATACTCACTGACTACGATAAGGCCTATGATTTAAAGTCAATTTGTTTAAGATATTTCAATGCCGCTGGTGCTGATCCAGAAGGTATATTAGGTGAACGGCACGAGCCAGAAACACATCTTATTCCATTAATATTACAAGTTGCATCAGGTAGAAGAGAAAACATTAGTGTATTTGGCAGGGATTATGATACACCAGATGGAACATGCATTCGTGATTACATTCATATTGTCGATCTTTGTTCTGCGCATCTACTAGCACTTGAAAAATTGATGAGTGAAAAAATAAGTCATGCTTATAATCTAGGTAATGGGAATGGGTTTTCAGTACAAGAAGTAATTGGTGTTGCTCGGGAAGTAACAGGGAAAGATATTCAAATAGTGGATGAAATTAGAAGGGAAGGTGATCCTGCTGTTTTAGTTGCAGATGCAACTCTGGCAAGAGCAGAACTTTGTTGGAAACCAAAATGCAGTGAATTATCTACAATCATTGAACATGCTTGGCGATGGGAACTTAAAAATGATTGTTGATTTATCGTACAGATTTAGGCTTAACCTGATTGTTAGATCTTTGATTGAAATATGATTATAAATATATTAAAACGATATAGCCACATTAATTGGGCTTTAGCAGATCAAGTTATGGTTAGCGGTATTAATTTTCTTACTGGTATCCTTGTAGCTAGATTCCTTGGGATTGAAGATTATGGCCGCTTTACATTAATTTGGATTGTTGTTCTTTTTGCAAGTAGTATTCAAGTGTCCACAATAAATTCACCAATGATGTCAATTGGTCCTAAACAGACTGATGAGAACTCGTCAGCATACTTTGGAGCTGTAATAGCGCAACAACTGATTTTTGCAAGCATTTCAGCGATTATTATTGTTGTTGGTATTAAGACCGCTGCACTATTTTTTCCTGAGTGGTACATTGATCATCTTGTACTTCCTCTTGCGGCAGTTACATTTTTTTATCAAACACAAGATTTCACCAGACGACTATTTTTTGTACAAGAAAGACAGGTCGCAGCTTTTGTAAATGATGTTATAAGTTATTGTGGGCAGTTGTTACTATTAATATATTTGTTTTTTATGGAATTATTAACGGTTGAAAATGTTTTATGGAGTATTGCAGTGACTTCAGCGATGGCAACTGTTGTTGGTATTGTTGTTTATGGGAAAGTTAGTTTTAACTATGTGGTGTTTGTTAGCTCGGTTAGAAGACATTGGGGCTCTGCAAAGTGGCTTACTGGTTCAGCATTGTTGCAATGGACATCGGGAAATATGTTCATAATAGCAGCCGGTAGCATATTAGGGCCAACTGCGGTTGGTGCGCTAAAGGCTGGGCAAAATATAATGGGTGTAGTTCATATTCTTTTTCAAGGTTTGGAAAATATTGTGCCTGTGCGTGCAAGCTTTTATTTACATAAGTCTGGATTCCAAAGTATGGCCCACTATCTTCGAAAAGTAACTGTATGGGGAGGGCTTGCCACAGGGATATTGGCAGTTGCGGTTAGCGTGTCTCCTGAATTTTTGCTAACGAAAATTTTTGGAGATGACTACCAAGGCTATGGATATATTTTAATATGGTATGCGGTAATTTACGTGGTTTCATTTTTAAGTTTGCCTCTCAGAATACTGTTGAGGACTATCGAGAAAACATTCCCGGTTTTTCTTGCTTATATTCTGATGACCATTTTTTCTGTGTTGACTGCTGTTCCCATGGTTCAAGAATTTGGATTGCAAGGTGTTTTGATAGGAATGTTAATTTTAGTAATTATATCTGCAAGTACACTGTATGTTTTTGCAAAATATAAATATGGATTTTCGATGATAACAAATAATGAGTTTAGTAAAGAACCTTTATAATTAATTTAGGAAACAATAATGAAAGTAGTGATTCTAGCCGGTGGTCTCGGTACTCGGATTTCCGAAGAGACATCTACAATACCTAAACCGATGATTGAGGTAGGTGGACAACCAATCTTATCTCACATAATGAAAATTTATTCATTCTATGGCTTTAATGATTTTGTAATTCCTCTTGGATATAAAGGCCATATAATTAAAGATTATTTTTTAAATTTTCACCCAGTTAATAGTGATATTAGTGTCAAGCTTTCAAATGGGGCAGTTGATTATCACAGTACACATGATTTTGACTGGGACGTTAGAATGGTTGATACGGGTTTACATACTATGACCGGCGGTAGAGTAGCCCGCCTTCGTACGGCTCTTGAGAATGACACATTTATGCTTACTTATGGTGATGGTGTTTCCGATGTCAATATATCTGAGCTTTTAGATTTTCATAGAAGCCATGGAAAACTCGTAACCATGACAGCCGTCAGGCCGCCTGCACGTTTCGGAACAATGAGCTTTGAGGGTGATAAAATTACTGAGTTTAAAGAGAAACCTCAAACTGGAGAAGGTTGGATTAATGGGGGCTTTTTTGTGTGTGAGCCAGGTATCTTTGATTACTTAAAAGATGGTGATGAAACTGTTCTTGAAAAAGCACCACTTGAAAATATAGCTAAAGATGGAGAGTTGATGGCTTATAGGCATGATGGCTTTTGGAAGTGTATGGATACACTGAGGGATAAGATGCAGTTATGTGAGCTATGGGATGAAAGTAAAGCACCTTGGAAAAAATGGTGAATGTAATGTTTGGTGATATATATAATGGTAAAAAAGTAATTGTAACCGGTCATACTGGTTTTAAAGGAACCTGGCTCTCTACATGGTTAATTAGGCTAGGCGCTGATGTCATCGGTATTTCTAATGATATACCTACTACACCATCGATGTTCGTTGAATTAGGTATGGAGCAAAAGATAACACATTATATTGCTGATATTCGAAATTTACCTGAGGTTAAGAGGATTGTTGAAGAAGAACAACCAGATTTTGTTTTTCACTTAGCTGCCCAAGCGATAGTCTCTGTTTCATATACTGATCCCGTTGAAACAATATCTACCAATGTGATTGGTACAATGAATGTACTTGAGGCTTTACGTCACCTGAGGAAAAGCTGTTGTGCAATCATGATTACCAGTGATAAATGCTATGACAATGTTGAATGGGTCTGGGGTTATAGAGAAACAGATGCGCTAGGTGGTAAGGATGTTTATAGTGGGTCAAAGGGTGCTGCAGAATTAATAATTAAATCTTATATTGAATCTTTCTTTAAGAGTACAGGTTCAAATATCTCAATTGGAGTTTGTCGTGCAGGAAATGTTATTGGTGGTGGTGACTGGGCGAAAGACCGAATAGTTGTCGACTGTATGCAAGCATGGAGTGAAGATAAGACAGTTGAAATTCGTAGTCCAAATGCAACGCGACCATGGCAACATGTCCTTGAGCCCTTGAGTGGTTATCTTACACAAGGTATGGCATTAAGCCGAAATAATGAATTGCATGGAGAAGCATTTAATTTTGGGCCACGCGCAGAACAGACTCATACAGTGCAGGAATTATTGAAAGATTTAAGTGGATACTGGGAGTTTAATGGCGAGAGTGATGCATATAAAGTAATTGATAATATCCCCTTCCATGAGGCTGGCTTACTTAAACTGAACTGCGATAAAGCATTATTTCATTTAGGCTGGGAAGCGAATTTAGTATATAAAGATACTATTCGGTTTGTAAGTGAATGGTACTATAAATTTTACAATGATAAGGTCGATTTATTTGAGTTTACACTAGATCAAATAAGGGAATATGAAGTAAAGGCTAAAGAAAAGCAATATATATGGACGAACCAGTGATTGACGGTGTTTTAATTACTCCTTTAAAAAAAATACAACATCCAAAGGGTGACATTTTTCATGTGATAAAAAAAAGTAGTGATGGTTTTAGTGGTTTTGGGGAAATTTATATATCAACAATTAAAGTTAATGAAGTTAAAGGCTGGAAAAAGCACCATAAAATGGTTTTAAATTTAGTTGTTCCAAACGGCGAAATAAGAGTCGTTATTTTTGATGAGCGTGACAGTAGTCCTACTAAGGGCAAGTTTCAAGAAGTAGTGCTTTCAGTAAAAAACAATTACTCGCGGTTAACAATCCCACCAAAATTATGGGTTGCTTTTCAGGGGATATCTACTGATATAAATATGTTGATAAATATTGCAGACATTGAACATGATAAAAATGAAGCGAGTACTTTAGGTTTAGAAGAAATTTGCTACTCATGGAAAAATCATGGTTAATTTAACATATATAGCATTTATTTTTTGAATGATTATGAATGATTTTATTGGAAAATCGGTACTCGTTGTAGGTGGCGAAGGTTTCATTGGCCAACACTTGGTGTCCAAGTTAAATAGTTTACAAGCCCATGTGATTAGTTTAGGGACTAAGGAGCGTACCGATAGTAATGCAAACGATTATTTGTCAGTTGATATACGAGATAAAAGCAAATTAGTTAATTCTTTAAAAGATTTTGATATCAGTTATGTATTCAATCTTTGTGGCTATATAGATCACAGCACTTATTCTGAAAATGGCAGAGATGTTCTGGATGTGCATTTTGTTGGTTTGATGAATTTACTAGAGCAATTTTCTTGTTCAAATTTGAAAGGTTTTATACATGTAGGAAGTAGTGATGAGTATGGTAGTTCTCCATCTCCTCAAAATGAGTCTATGCGAGAAGCAGCGATTTCACCATATTCTGCCGCAAAAGTAGCTGGAACACATCTTATTCAAGCGTTGGCAAAATCTGAAAGTTTTCCTGGAGTTATTATTCGCCCGTTTTTAACATATGGGCCTGGGCAAGGTATGTCTAGATTTATACCTCAGGTAATTAGTGGTTGTTTGAATGATTCAACTTTCCCTGTTTCTGAAGGTGAGCAGTTGCGCGATTTTTGCTACGTTGAAGATGTGGTTGAAGGCATGTTACTTGCGGCAACAACGCAGGCTGCGTTAGGTGAAGTAGTTAATATTGCTTCTGGTACTCCTATCACCGTTCGAAATATCATTGAAACAGTGATGGAAATTACTGGCAGAGGTAAGCCAATCTGGGGTGCAGTAGAGTATAGAACTGGTGAAAATATGAAACTCTATGCTGATATAAGTAAAGTAAAAAAATTGCTAAATTGGCGGCCGAAAACTTCATTATATGAAGGTTTAGTGAAGACAATTAAATATTATGAAGGCATATAGGATTATTTTGTATGGAATTAACAGTAGTAATGTCAGTCTATAATGGCGAAGCACACTTACAAGAGGCTGTTAACAGCATTCTCACACAGTCATTCACGAAGTTTAAATTTCTAATTGTTAATAATGGTTCTACTGACAACACGGCCAAAATACTACAGGAATTTCAGGGCTTGGATGAGCGAATAGAAATCATTACAAATCCAGAAACATTAACTTATGTTGAAGGAAGGATGCTTGCCATCAACAAAGTTGAAACTGAGTGGATGGCATTGATGGATGCAGATGATATTAGTGAACCAACTAGACTAGAAAGGCAAGTTAAAATTATTGAAGAATATGGTGATCAGCTTGCTGCTGTAGGCACATGGGCAAAATACATTAATGCTAATGGAGAAGTATTAGGCAATATGGTAATGGAACCTTCAGATGTTAAGAAATTTCAGGAAATGTACGTAGATAATGAAGCAATTGTACTTATAGATCCTAGTTCTATCATTCATCGGCCTACTTTTAATTTGGTAGGTGGTTATCGAGAGTATTGCGTACCTGCTGCAGATTTAGATTTATGGTATCGCCTTGCTGAACAAGGAAAATCTCTTTTAGTTATACCAGAGTTTTTATTTCGCTATCGTGTTCATGGCGGTTCTGATTCTGTTAGAAAAACATTATTACAACGCAAAAAAACACACTTTATTAATTACAATATGAGGTTGCGACGTTCTGGGGAAAATGAAATTACATGGAAAAATTATCTTGAACAAGTTTGGAGTAAACCTTTTTATAGAATGACAAAGTTGCGTATAGACTGGTCTATGACTTGGTATAAGCGTGCAGGACTGTTATATGGTGAAAAGAAATACTTTCAATTTGTACTGAATCTAATAAAGGCGGGATTGTTAAATCCACGATTTGTGATTAAACGTCTAGTGAAACAAAAGTTATCATCTAGAGTTAACGCGGTCAGTTAATGGCAAATTTATCTACGCGTGCCCAGAATACTATAAAGGCTATAGTTCGTGAATTTGGTGAAAATGATATTGCCTATGCAATTGCTCGAAATTACGAAAGTTACCCTGATTTTGGACATGACTTAGATCTTTATTATTTAGCATCATCAAAATCATTTAAAAAAATTGCAGTAGTTGTTTCTGCTGAATATGATTGGGATGTGGTGACTTACTGTAATCACTGGAGTAAATCTCCAATACCTGAGCATAATATTGATGTTTTTCGTTTTTATAAGCTTACTACAAATGAATATCTTCAAGTTGATTTATTTAGAGGCTTCTTAGTATGGGGGTTGCCTTTAGTGAATGCAAAAGAGATATTGAAGCATCGGGATTTGCATGACAGCGGCCTATTTTATCGACCCAACTTAGCTATTGAGAACATATTTCGATTGCTCCAGATTAATAGCCTTGTGACTAATAAGAATGCAATCAAAAAAATAGCGCGTTATAGAGAACGTGTGTTTGAATATGTTAATATGGAAATGGAAAGCTTATTGAAATATAGCCAAATACTTGGGTTGTCATATATTGAAGATTCGTTAAGATCTTTGAGTGAAAATAATTTCAGTCAATTTTCTTATTATATTAACAAATCTAAAAAACGTTTTTTAATTCAAAGTTTATTAAAACACCCAATCATTTCTTTTCGGCAATTGTTCGCACGGATGCTCGATTATTATAGGCTGTTTCTTTCTTCTCCTTGCGGGTTAGAAATAGAAGTATATACGCAAAATTCAAAACAAAAAAAGATGGTCGCAGTTGCGTTAGATGAATTAGTGAGGAGTAGTTTTATATCAAGTTGGACTGATGTGAATAACAACCTATTTTTGTCATTAAAAGAACGGAGAGTGTTAGAACGTGCGGGTATAGTTATTAGGTGGGTAAATCAAAGAGGAAAAAATACAATTTGTGTTGATGATTCTGTGAGTAGCCATGATGTCTATATGGGTTTGCAAGATCGTATTATTTTTTGTCACGAAGTTATTTATAAAAAATCATGAAAAGTAAAATCAATAATATGAGTGGTGTCTGGATAGCATTATTAGGTCCAGATGGCTGTGGTAAAAGTAGTGTTATTGAACAGCTTAAATTAAGATTTAATAATGCTTTTTCAGCCGTGGATGTATTGCATTTAAGGCCACACGTTAAATTGAGCATTAAAAAAGATACAGTAAATGTAAGTGTCGATGATCCTCATGGTCAGGATGCGCGTAGTTCATTAAGTTCGGTTATAAAAATAATGTACTTTTTTTTCGACTATACCGTAGGTTATTTTATTAAAGTTAGGCCTTTATTACAGAAAAATAAGTTGGTGATATTCGATCGTTACTATGACGACATACTAGTGGATCCAAAACGCTATCGTTATGGTGGAAAAATGTGGTTCGCTCGCTTAATAGGTCACTTTATACCTAAACCTAATTTAATGATTTTGTTGAATGCACCGGCAGACATAATACAAGGTCGTAAACAGGAAGTTTCTTTTGACGAAACAGAACGACAGACAAAAGCATATTACAATCTTATACATGGCATGAAGGATGGCGTTGTTATTAATGCAGTTCAGCCAATTGATAAAGTTGTTTCAGATATAGAAAGTGCTGTGATGACATATGTTGAGTGTAAAAAGGTAGATAAAGTTAGTGAGTAACATTATTCGAGACATTGTTAATAAAGGTTTCCCCAGTAACTCTGAAATTGTAGATAACATAAAAGACGTATCGCCAGAAGAACGATTTTGGATTATTCCTGGGAAAAATGGACCTCGATGGCTGATTCCACAGGACGCTCGTTATAATACTTTAATTTTTCAACATTGGAGACCATACGATTTAGTTTCTAGAGCCAAGTGGCAAGTTTTACACAGTGCAACTTTTTTAGGGCAACTTGATTTATTACCAAGAATAACGAGCGTAGGTATTGCAGGTAGTGCTCGACAGACTTGGGAGCATTTAGGTTGGAATGAAGATTATAATCCGGTGCCAATCACATATATAGGTACACCAGGACCAACACAGAAAGCTGTTATATCTCTGTTTGATGCACATAGTAAAAAACTAATTTCGGTCGCTAAAATCCCTCTGGGAACACAAGCATTAAGTAATATTCTTCACGAATATGATGTACTTTGTAACTTAGATGTTAAAAGACAAGCAGTTGCTCCGCGTCCACTATTTGTAGATAGAGAGCGTGGGTTGACAGTACAAGAAGCTATTGTAGGAAAGCGGTTAGAAAAAAAATTTACAAGTAAGCATTTGGGTTATCTAAATATTCTTAAGATTCCAGATGAGGTAACTACAATTTATTATGAAGCTGAAAAACTAGTTACGCGATTTGAAAATTTAAATAATACGAATAATAATCTTATTCAATATATAGATAAACTTAGTAATAGCCTAAAAGATGTAACTGAAATACCAGTTTCGAAAGCTCATGGTGATTTTAAACCATGGAATATTATGCAAGATAATAAAGGTAATATTATAGCGATAGACTGGGAATTTGCAGAGTCGAAACAGGTTTTAGGGTTGGATATCATTCATTATTTTTCTGAAAAAAATCTTCATCTGAAAAGTAAAGGTTATCGAGAGCTAGAATATTTCCTAAAACAGTTTTTACAACAGTCTGGGCTTTTAAATGTTCGATCTCAACTTATAGAGTCTTTACTAACTTACCATTCGCTATGGTATACAGTTATGCTATGCGAAAATGGATGCAATGTATATGATCACATTCAATTTAAATTATAGGAACTTGTAATTATGAATCATTATCCATTAACACGAGCACTTGTTGAACGTGAAAAGTTTATCTTGGATTTCTGTGTGGGAAAAAAAGTACTACATTTAGGTTGTGCAGATTGGCCATTCACTGAAAGTCGTTTGAATGATGGGACATGGTTGCATAATAAACTGTCAAAGGTAGCAAGCAGTTGTGTGGGGGTTGATCTTGATCGTGATACTGTTGAAACTTTGAGAGAGAAGCACGGAATTAAAAATATTATTGAGGGAGATGCCGAAAAGTTGGGTGATATTGATATTGGGAAATTTGATGTTGTTGTTGCGGGTGAGATAATTGAACACCTTAATAATCCTGGTTTGTTTCTGAACTCAGCAAAAAAATTACTAAAACCAGGTGGGAAATTATTAATTACAACAACAAATGCATATTGTTTTCGACGGTTTATCCGTATTCCTTTTGGTATGGAAAGTATTCATCCAGATCATGTTTATTATTTTTCACACCCCACTTTAGAGGTGCTAGCCAAGCGTTTTGGATATAATTTAGTAGAAAAATATTCTTATCGCATTAAAAATACTAAACCGCTTCTTCCTTATTTAGTTGAACTAATAGCAACTATTATTACCCCAAACTGGGGGGAAGGTATTGTTCATGTGTATGCTAATTAAGAAATAGTGTGAAGATCTTACTTTCTGCATATGCTTGTGAGCCCAATCATGGTTCTGAACCAGGTGTTGGCTGGAACTGGGCTATAGAACTAGCTCGACTAGGATATGATGTCTGGGTGCTTACCAGAGAAAGTAATCGAAAAAGCATTGAAGCAGTCGTACGTAATAATGAGTCTTTACAGAAAATCAAGTTTCTTTATTACGACTTGCCGAAATGGTTTAGCTGGTGGAAAAAGGGTGGTCGAGGTATTCGTCTATATTACTTTTTTTGGCAAATTGGTGCATATCACTTAGCAAAGAATATTCATAGTGTAGAAAAATTTGAAATAGTCCACCATGTTACCTTTGTTAGTGTACGGCAACCAAGTTTTATGGGAAATCTTGGTATTCCATTTATTTTTGGTCCTGTTGGTGGCGGGGAAAAAGCACCATGGTCTTTAAGACTTAGCTATGGTGTCCGAGGGATATTTTTTGATGGGGTACGTGATCTTGCCAACTGGCTTGTAAAACTGGATCCATTCATGCGGCACACTTTTCGAAATACAAAAACAATATATGTTACATCTGAACAAACTAGAAATTTAATTCCTAAGAAGTTTAGAAAAAAGAGTCATGTCCAACTTGCCATTGGTTGGGAAGGAAACACTCTTGACTCTGAAAAAAATAACAAAAAAAATAAATGTTTACGAGTTTTGTATGTTGGGCGATTTCTCTATTGGAAAGGAATATGCTTAGGATTAGAAGCATTCGCAGCATTACTCAAACAGATTCCAGAGGCTAGATTAACTTTAGTGGGAGAGGGGCCTGATAAGGAAAGGCTAAAACAATATGCTGTGAAAATTGGATTGGTTGATAAAATTGAGTGGGTCCCTTGGATGAATCAAGATGATCTTGTTGATATGTACCAGCAAAGTGATATTTTTTTATTTCCAAGCCTACATGATTCTGGTGGAATGGTTGTGTTGGAAGCAATGTCACATGGACTACCTGTAGTTTGTTTTAATTTGGGTGGACCAGGTGTTATGGTGGATGATAGTTGTGGTGTTGTAGTTGATGTGACTGGTCGCTCAGAAAGACAAGTGATTGAAAAGTTAGATAAAGCATTACAATCAATTGCAAAGTATCCTGAGTACAGGGTTGTATTATCAAATGGAGCACTAAAAAAAGTGGCTTCTCTGAGTTGGGCCAATGTAGTTAAATCTATTTACGGTATTGACAAAATATAACTATGCTAAATATAAGAGGTAATATTATTTTAAGTGTGGTTCTTGGTTTGGTTTTGTTTAATCATGGTTTTATGCAGATAAGAATAGGAGCCATTCCCCTTGCTGAGATAGCTATAGTATTTTTTTTGATAACTGCAAATACAAGAAAAATAGCGGTCAGATTTTCAAGTGTTATTAATCCCGCCCCGTTTTTTTTATGGTGGATTTTTGGTATTAGTAGTGCATTCTACTATTTTACAGTTAATGGTATATGGGCATTACGTGATGCAACAAATATTATTGAGTCATTGTTTATTTTAATCGGTTTTTCGATATTTGGGATGAGTAAAGTTCGAACTAAAATCATAGATAAATATCCAATATTATTATTTCTGGCTTGTGTTGTTGCTCTCAGCTATCCACTTGCTTCGACACTACAAGAAATATCACCATCTATATCAGGAGGTACTGGGCAAAAGGTATCAGTTTTCTTTTCTTACGCAAATTCTTCGATGATGTTATTACTTGGTGCCTTGTATCTTGTTCTTAACTCTAAGGGAAAGTTTATTTTTGAAAGGTATGGTATTTATACTGCTGCATTTATTTTGCTGTTTACTATTTCAGCATTTCAAGCAAGAACTCTTTATATACAAGTTGCTGCCCTTATAATTATTTTATTTTTTGTAAAACCTCAAATAGCAAAGCAATGGGTATACTTGTTATTTATAGCGGTTATTTTGTTATTGTTCGGGTCATTTACTGGTTTTGAATTTGAAGGGCGGTTAGGTCAAAAGATGTCACCTGATTTTTTATTGAATCATTTTATGACTATATTTGGTATTGAAACTCACGGTCTTGAAGGTGCTGCTAAAGGCGTTGGTCAACGTTTTAGTTGGTGGCTGAATTTATATGAAGCATGGTCTGAAAACTTAACTTCAATGTTGTTTGGGTTAGGCTTTGGTTTTCCATTAATTGATTTTGATATTGCTCATGGAATAGCTGTTCGAGAACCTCATAACTCATATATATCTGTGTTAGCTCGGTCAGGTTTAGTCGGTTTGTCTCTTTGGCTGTGGTTGCATTTTTCTTTGTTAAAGGCCTGGTTTTATAGTTATTCTATAAGTAAAAAAGCACAGTGGAAAAAAGGTGAGTTGTTGTTAATTATATTTTTTGCTTATTTTGTTTTGATTTGGTGTCTGGCTCTTGCCGAAGATGGTTTTGAAAAACCATATAATACCGTCCCTTACTACTTCTTTTGGGGAGTCGTTATTCGTGTCGCATGGTTTGCAAAACTTAATCGCATAGGTAAAAATGGAATTATTAATTAGTAAGATTTTTTATTTACATTGCCTGTTTTAATTAATTAGAGTTATAGAGTGCTCTACGTGTTTTGGCATACAAACCAGATAAAATACTTAGCACAAGATAAATATATCTAATGAAAATTCTTTTTATCCATAACCAATATCAACATGCTGGCGGCGAAGACTCCGTGCTTGGTGCTGAAATGGATCTGATGTCCAATAATGGTCATGTGGTGACTTTGTCGCTACAAGAAAATGATGCTATCACTTCTTTTTCATCTAAATTAAAGACTTTTCTGTATGTTGCCTATTCAAATTCTTATAAACAGTGGATGGCCGGGGAAATAAATAAATATAAACCTGATATTGTACACGTACATAACTTCTTTCCATTGCTTACACCTTCTATTTACGACGCCTGTGTTGAAAAAAATATACCAGTCATACAAACATTACATAATTACCGAACAATGTGTCCGGGTGCATTGTTAATGCGTGATGGAAAGATATGTGAACTGTGTATAAAAGGAAGTGCATATCAGTCTGTGTTACATGGTTGTTATCGGAACTCTATTGTAGGAACGTTTGCCGTTGCTAGAATGGTTGAAAGCCATAGAAGAAGGGGGACTTGGAATACAAAGATAAATCGTTTTATTGCGTTGACTGAGTTTGCGCGAAATAAATTTATTGAAGCGGGTTTCCCAGAAGAGAAAATAAGAGTTAAGCCTAATTTTTCTAGTGATTCATATTCTAATACTAATGATATAAATTTAAAAAGAAATGGTGCTCTTTTTGTTGGGCGGATAAGTCAGGAAAAAGGTTTAGCTACACTTATAGAAGCATGGAGTGTTCTTGATATTCCATTGAAAGTTGCTGGTACGGGGCCTTTAGAGGCTGAACTTCATGATTTAAAAAGTAATGTGGTAATTGCTCTTGGAATGATTGATACAGATTCTGTCAAAAAAGAAATGAAACATGCAGCATTTCTTGTGATGCCTTCTGAGTGGTATGAAGGTTTTCCTATGGTATTGGTTGAAGCTTTTTCACAAGGACTGCCTGTTGTCGCTTCTCGACTCGGTGGCATGGCTGAAATTGTTGAAGATGGTGTTACGGGATTACATTTTGAAGCTGGTAATGCAAAGGACTTAGCGAAAAAAGTACAATGGATGCATGACCACCCAGAAGAGTGTCAAAAAATGGGGTTGAATGCACGCAAAGTATTTGAAGAAAAATACACAGCAGAAAAAAATTATGAACTTTTAATGGGTGTTTATCAAGAAGCGATAGATGACGCTGAAGCAAAAAAGAACGTAGTATGACACGACAAAAAATTATAACTATGGATGTTGATGTGACCACATTAACTTCATCTATTGATAATGTGATAGATCTAATTGATTCACATAAAGGTGCGTATGTTTGTGTTTCAAATGTTCATATGTGTATGGAAGCATTTGATTCTTTAAGTTTCCGCAGTGTCGTTAATCAAGCCGATCTCGTTATTCCTGATGGTAAGCCCCTTTCAATCGCGCAAAGATTATTAGGGCATAAAAATGCCGCTCAGGTTCGTGGACAGGACATTATGAATGCGTTGTGTAAGTTGAGTGGAAAAAAGAATTTAAACATTGGTTTTTATGGTGGTAGTTCGGACTCTGTTCTTGAGCTTGTTCAGTCTAATTTAAGAAAACAATACCCTGATATTCAAATAATCTATTTTTTTTCTCCTCCTTTTCGTCCTCTAAATGAGGAGGAAGACTTGCAGGTTGTTGCAGAAATAAATAATTCGAAAGTCGACATTTTATTTGTTGGTATTGGTTGCCCTAAACAAGAAATCTGGATGGCGGAACACAAAGAACAATTACATTGTGTCATGCTGGGCGTGGGAGCCGCATTTGATTTTATTGCTGGCGATAAAAAACATGCACCACGATGGATTCAAAACATTGGTTTGGAATGGTTGTTTCGTTTGGTATCCGAACCTAAGCGTTTATGGAAACGTTACTTAAAACAAAATCCTCGCTTTATTTGGTATTTTGCTTTGCAGTTGTTAAGACAAGTCTTTAGTCGTAAGTCATAAAAATCAGTCATAAGTCAGGGAAAGAGCAGTCTTATGTCGTGAGTCATAAGTCTTTGGTCATGTATAACCGGCCTGATTTGTCGTAAATTTTATCCCAAAGTTAAATTTTATGTTCTCGTTTTCTAGGGAACGCATATTTTTTTAAAGCAAAATATTAGAACAAGTCTAGATTATATATTATATTTTTACGCCGCCCTTATACTCCGATTATATCGGTAAATTAAATGCATATGTCTTACTTTATATATGATAATTCTAGATTCATTTAAGCCAGCAATAAGCGTTATATAAATCATTTGATTAATGAGAATAAATTCACATTCTTTAACATTCTAGCTCTACTTTTGAACATAGAACGTGATATTCCATGTATAATTAGTAGGTTAGTATATTAGGATAAAACTTATTGCGGTTGTGGCTTTATCATAAATAAGTAATATTAGTATGGGTAAAAATTCACTTTAGAGTACATTTATGAATCGTACTGAAGCTAAACGTCAAACATCACCACCTTCATTGCATGTTGTTAATGAACGGCGTCGATCAGTTCTGCCACCACAGGCGATTAATGAATCTCTTGATGAAGAAATTAATTTGCTTGAATACTGGCTGGTATTTAAACGCCATTTCCGTTCAATTTTAGGTATTACATTTGTTTTTGCTTTGATGGGTGCCTTATATGCTTTCAGTATTACACCTCAGTATGCATCAACGGTTAGCATTCTGGTTAAACCTGAAAGTCCTGACGTTACTTCACTTGAAGCCAAGCAGGGGAGTAACATCTGGTTTTTCTATGAAACTCAGTACGCCTTAATTCAGAGTCGTTCAGTTGTTGGCTCGGCTGTTGATAAGTTAAAGCTTGAGCAACATCCTTTTTTCACAGGGCCGACGTTGGCCAATGGTGAAAGCGCGCCTGATAATGGTTTTTGGCAAAGTTTGATCACAGGCTCCAACCCCGCAGTTGAAAAACCTATAGCAGACCAAAAAACCTTAGATAGACAAAATAAACGCTTTCGTGATGATGTTGTTGATATGGTTCAGGGTGGTTTGAGTGTTAAAGGTTTGAAAGAAGGGCAACTTATTGATATTACCTATATGTCACCCGATGCGGAGCTATCAGCTCTGGTTGTTAATGGCATTGCCGAGGCATATATTAATAAGGGACTTGAAGCAAAATTCATTTTAAACCAAAACATTACTGCATGGTTAAATAAACGATTATCTGATTTACGACAAAAATTAGAATTGTCCGAAAATGCTTTACTTCAATATAAGAATAAAGAGGGCTTGGTAGATTCAAAAAGTATTGCCGGTATGGTTAGTGGCAAATTAGGCGGCATCACAGCTGCTTTAATGAAAGCTCAGGAACAGCTTACAGAGACAGAAATTCTCAAGCAACAGGTTAAAATACTTAAAGATAGCGGTAAAAATTTAGAGTCCTTACCCGTTGTGTTAAAGAACTCATTTATACAACAGCTTAAATCAAAGCAGGTGGAACTAGCGCGGCAGGTTTCAGAGCTTTCTGAACGCTATGGTGAGAAACACCCGAAAATGATTTCTGCTATTGCTGATTTGGATGTCGCTAAGCGTCGTTTGAGCAAAGAAGTGAATAAGGTCATCAACGGTCTTTCGCATAATTATGATGTTGCCAAAGCAAGTGTAGAAAAGTTACAAGCTTTAAGTTTAGCAACTGAGCAAAATGTGCGTGGCTATCAGTCTAAAGAGTTTAAGTTAGCGAAGCTTGAGCGTGACGTTTCAATTAACCGCAGGTTATATGAATTATTTATGACGCGCTTTAAGGAGACAAGTGTGGCAGGTGATTCTGCTGTCAGTAATGCTTATATTGTTGACAAAGCCAGAGTTGCACGAGGCCCGAGTAAACCAAACAAAAAATTAATTGTTACTGCTGCTTTGTTTGCAGGACTTTTCCTGGGCGTGTTGCTGGCATTTTTGCTTGAGTATTTACAGAATACTTTTCGTCTCCCTCATGAGGTGGAAAAAAAGCTGGGTTTACCTTTGTTAGGTATATTACCCATGTTGTCGAAGGAGAATATATTAGAGGCTGTGCCAGAGCGCTATGCTTTTTCTGAACACACATCTTCAGCGTTTATTGAAGGTTTGAATTATATTCGCACTAACTTAATGTTCACGAATATTGATGTGCAAGTAAAAGTGATTATGGTGACATCTTCTGTTGCAAACGAAGGCAAAACGACCTTAAGCAGTAACCTGGCATGTAATTTTAGCCGTACAGGTAAAACCTTATTGATTGATGGGGACTTACGTAAACAGCAGCTCAGTAAAAGTATAACCGGGGAGACAAAAAAGCCAGGGCTTGTGGAACTCGCAGCAGGTGAGGCGTCTCTTGATGGCTGTATCGTTCAAGATGGTGAAGTGAATAATCTTTTCCACATAGGTCAGGGTTTAAACATTGCAAGCCCACTTGAGCTTTTATCCTCTAAGAAGTTTGAAGACATGATGGATATGTTAAGAGATAATTTTGATCATATTATTATTGATTCTGCTCCCATACTCTCTGTTAGTGATTCACTTATCTTAGGAAGTCTGGCTGATG